>Ga0081529_116315_pt1 | contig 13781 bp, 11 predicted proteins | sample EchGeymetagenome_FD_71012 | JGI IMG/M metagenome (GOLD analysis project Ga0081529, IMG submission 71012) | Ferrous microbial mat and aquatic microbial communities from Echinus Geyser, Yellowstone National Park, USA - transect B T=78-80 C v2... ...
CCCCTAAGTCATCATATGGCATATGAAGCATCCTAGAAGGAATTGAAAGATAACTGGTGCTGGTACATTGAGCATAGCATCCGGTTATACGAAGCATCCTAGAAGGAATTGAAAGCGATATGCTGGGTCATCCAAGTATGCTTCTTCCAACAGTTGAAGCATCCTAGAAGGAATTGAAAGCTATTGATATGAATATCGTAGAATAAAGACCGTTATAGTCGAAGCATCCTAGAAGGAATTGAAAGCATAGTTTTCGCAGGAGTTTCATAATTGGAATTGCTCTTGTAGAAGCATCCTAGAAGGAATTGAAAGTGGCAACCCAAAACGTGGAAAAGGAGGAAGTGGAAATGGAAGAAGCATCCCAGAAGGAATTGAAAGTTTAGCCCTACTCTTAGGCCTATCCTTTTTTCCGTTATATTTAGAAGCATCCTAGAAGGAATTGAAACTTTTTATCAACAGTGGGAATTATATAGTTATAGTGCAGGGTAGTGTGGGCAGTAAGCTACGAATTTTTCTTTTAGCCAACCACAATATTTCACAAGAGATGAACAACATTAGACTCTTAGGAAGAACTCCCCGACCCAGTAATTGGTTAGGCAAGTGTAGACACTTTCTACTGCCGCATAGCGTCGTCATTAGGATATTTATTTCTGCACTTCTAGTATTATCCATGGATAGGAGAGCGATCATAAGGAAGGATCTCCCCTGTCCCCCCTTGCGGCCATTACGTGGTCAAGTGCCGCAGATGGTTGGGAAAGCAGAGGTACCTTGGGGACTGCGGCAGGTACTTCCTGGGAGACGCCCACCATCACCACCCCAGGTGGAGGGTTGAGCAGGCATTGAGGATGTACTCAAACGGGATGAGTATGAGGGCGATCAAGAGTTCTGGGAGTCCCCCTTGGGCACCGTGTTCACCTGGATTAAACGCCACGGTAAGAAAAGGTTTGTTGAGTTAGCAACTGTGGGGCGACGCCAGGCACCTGGCAAATGGGAAGGTGACCAAGGTAGTTGACGAGATGTGGTACTTACGCAAGAACGTGAAGTTTACGAGCAGGTCTTCACGTGCTTCACCTACACCACTTTTGGACTCTACCTATTGTTTTCAGTTGGTAGGGACCAGAGGGCGTTCAGGGAAATGTTGAAGTATTTACCTAACTGAGGAGTGAGCGACGACTACGTCTACCTTTCCTTGAAGAACCGTACAGTGATCTCACCTGTCAACCCAAACGAGTTCCACTCGTCACTGAGGGACAAGTTGGTTCAAGAGGGCAACCAAGTGAATAGATTGGAAATGGTCACTCTCTGGCTTTAGTCTTCCAGAAGAGAAAGCTAATACCGGAATTTGTGTGTTGATAATGACATTATGATCTATCCATGTTTTTCACTCACTTTTCAGTAACCAAAGTAGAGAGATCATAATCCAGTGAACTCATCGATCCGTCGTCCTGTCTGACATACCCTTACTCGTGGCCAATATAAACAGCATCAATAACTTCAGGAACGATGACGCCTTAATTATCAACCTGGAATTTCGAGGGCTTTATCGGGGGTTCCATGGGCGTTGCCACTGTAATGGTTGGGACTCGAAGATAGGGCCTACAAAGTTGCCACTGTGGTGCCTCTGGTGGAGTACACTAGAGTTACTCATTAAGGCCCTGAGGAGCAAAGAGATGAGGGCAGGGCGAGGTAAGTATGGTGAGCTGAGAGAGAGGCTATGCAGCCTGATGTCCATGAACTCCTGGACTGTGTTGTTCCTGTGAAGAAGTAGGGTGCTACTCGGGTGCTATTGAATTCAAGAGATGCGAAGTCAGATGCGCATTTGAGTATGGGAATTTGAGGTCTGAAAAAGAACTCTAGATCACCAAACCTATTATCCCTTGACTCACCAATTGAGGAGAAGAAAGTGATCTACATCACAGACACCACGTCAGGCGGTGAACCTTGTATCCTCGTGTACGTAGGAAAAAAGATGAGGTGGTATTACTGCAGGACTGAGGAGGAGTTGTTTATATCACTTATACATTTACTTAATGCTAATAAAAAATTCGATATCTTCAACGTATATGGTAAAAGAATATACATTCCCAATAACCCTGAGGAGTTCAGGGTAAAGGATGAACTGGAGGAGTTTGAAGGCATACTTTACAATCTCCCGGATATACGTTCTTTGATTGAAATATCCAGGGAACTTACGTGGAATAAGAAAAAAGTAAACGTTAAATTGAGAAACAAAGTGAACGCAGAAGAGATACTAAAGATGGGAATTAGAATCATCAAACCCGTGAAGTTGCCCAGGTACTTCAAGGACTCACCAGAAAAAGGGACGTAAGACGAAATGGAGACGATCGTTGACTTAGGTTTCAGCGTAAGGTCTAGCATTCAAGGTTAGGTCTGCATGGGAACGTCTGAGTCCTCAGATCAGTGTCCTCAGATCATTGGAGGAGAGACGGGGAATAGAAAACGTCTTTTGTTACAGAAACGATATGAAAGTAATCATAGATTATCTTTTTCATGGTGTCGTCATTAACCTATAAATCAAAGGATTATGGCGTTCTCCTTGAGGTAGCGTTATTCGTCTTGTCAACTATTCTCGCCATGTAGAAGAAAATTTTGTACCTCAATGACGACACTATGGTCTTTTTCAATTTAGTATAACAGTTGGGCTTCCGTTCCCACCACAAACCATATGGTAAACCCAAGACACTCACAAAGTTATTGGATCCACTATTACCACGTTCCCCTCCCTCTCGTCATATATCCTCTTCGTGTTCTTGACTAGAGATCCCACCGGAAGTAACACGTATCCCTGTAGTATAATCAGTGAAACGTCCCCTCCCAACATGTGGGCTGTGTCGAAATTCTCTGCTAAGAACTCCCCCTCTGTGTAGGCCCTCCCCGTCACGTATTTGTACTCCCCTCCTACAGTTAAATCGTAGTCCTTGACGCTCTTGACCACGAACCTGCCGTAGCCTAAGTTCCTCTCCTTGCCTAGGCCTGTTCTTTCCAGTAACTTCAACGCCTTATCCAATTTGTAGTCCCACGTCGTGGCTAGAAACGCCATCTCATGTTCAGGCATGAAGGAGGAGATTGAATAGATGTCTGCAGAGTTGTTCATCCTATCCATTCTGTTCTTGTACTCCACCACTACCTTGCCGTGGGATGTAAGGAAGTAACTGGAGTCCAGTCTTTCCGATCCCACAGCTCCCCTTACGTATTTCTCTTTACCCTCACACTCTAGAACGAGAGGAGGCTTAACCTTCTTAAATAGGTCAGCGTCCACATACTCTATTCCCTTCATACTCTTTTCCACCTCTCTATCCCCACAGGAGATGGTCCTGAAGGGGATTTTCAAGTACAGTTTCCCCTCCTTTACCGGGAAAGTGGAGGAAAACTTCACCTTCCCTTCCTCTATTTCATCAAAGGACTCTCCGAGAAGCGAGAGAGCATTGATGAAGGCCCTATAAAGTGTTATGGCATCAATGTATTTTTCCGCGCCGCTCACCTTGAACGGGGAGGTGAACTTGAGTGTGATGAGTTTCATTGAGTTTTGAAATGAGCTGTCCTTTTTATTTCTTCTCGATGAATGGTCTCTGAGGCCTTCAATCACGTCACGTAAGGTTGTAAACTTCGCCTTGAGTTTAACAAAGGACACGCGTAAGCACACGATGAACTTCATGGAGTTATTGGTCTTTACGGCGAGAGCCTGTCATGGCATAGATCACGCTCTTAAAGGGAAGAGTCCTCAAGAACTCAAGGAACTTTACACTTCAACTTGTTTCTCTAAGCTCTTCGGAGGAGTAACAAGCTATATAGCTAAGTAGGAAAGGTCATACTATGCAACAAAGTGAAGCTGAACGAGCCAGTAGAAATGGACTCTTCCTTGGTGCTGGATAAACTAACAGTTATAATAGGGCCGAACTTAAACGGTAAGTCCTTGCTTTTAAGGTGTGTATGATTCCCTCCCTGGTGAGAAGTATAACTTGAGCGTCCAATTTTAAACGACGGGCCAGTGTTCTCTTGGCGAAAACTTCGATCACGTGATATACATAGATCCCTATGTGATGACCTACTATATTTACGATAAGTATAAGGCGTACTTTGAGGAGGCAGAGCAAGGTAATCTGAGCCACCTAGCTAAGATAGGAGAGGAGGTCTCCGCCGCAAGGAGACTGCTTGACGTCCGTATCCAATGCAGGGACGAAGACCTAGTAGAGGCGAGTGAGAAGGTTGAGGAAGCGGTGAAGGAGATAACCGAAGAGTTAAAGAGTGCGGATCATGAGAACGACGCTAACTATCTAATTTCATTACGAATTTCAATTACAAAGAACGGGATAGAGTGGAAAGATATTTTCGGTAATCAAGGAAGTAAAGTGTTTGAACTACCTCCCTCCTTTTATCCCGCTCTGGTCATGACCACCGCGATATACTCTTACGCCTTAAGCAAGAAGAAGGAGAAAGTCCTTTTGCTTCTTGATGAGCCGGATGCTTTTACATACCCCAGTTTCGCCTACACCTTAGGGAGAGTTATTAAACATTTAACAGTCACCTCTGATTACTTATCCGTGATCACAGTAACTCATAGCTGGGACTTCTACAAGGGATTATCACATGGTGGTGAATCTAAGACGTTCATATTGGATAGGAGTGGCAAGAGAATAGATGTAAAACCTATGGAGGAGAGTTGGTATGTTCCTGGTTTCAGTGTCTCCGCGGTGTTGAATTAACGTGTCTCAAGTCTACATGCACCTAATCGGGTTGTATTATTGTGTAGTAAAATGTTAAAAAAATCCTTGGCAACTTGAACTACGAACTCTTCACCAAGTATTTGCCGCATTCTGGAAAAGTCAAGGTGGTGATAGTCTGGGACAAGGATGTAAACCTAGGTGAGGATATTTCTCGGTTTGTAACTGATGTCACAGCGAATTTAATCCAAAGGACAAGGCTGGAACGCGAGGAGTGTCGAAAGGGTAAGGAAGAATGTGATTTCTTTAATTGTAATCTTCATAAGGCTTACTGCTGTATGTGTAGGGCCCAATCAGGCGACGTACTGGTTTCGGTAAAGGCTAACTCCACGATAGTGTGCATGGATTCTAACTCCAACATAAACTCTAACATCAACATTGCGGACGGGATAAAGGTCGACTCTCAGTTTCAAGGCGAAGAGAGATTGAACTGTAATGAATTAGACTATGTTAGTTGGAATTTTGTAATCTGCATACGGAGATAGATTGTAATTAAGTGATCACATAATTTATGTAGCAACAATATACTAATCCTATTCATATTCATAAGGTTTATATGAGAGTGTTTCCTAGTATGAGACATGTACAGTAAGAAAACTCCTCCATTGGGTCAGTCGATTAATATTTCCGTTAAGAACATGGAACCCATGGACATAGTGAAGACTGTTCTCGAGAAATACTTTGATCAGATCAAAAAAGACATAGAGTCGGAGACATCATACAGGAAGATCCATGAAGTCCTTGTTAATATCTTGGACTCTGCGGAAGAAATGGACGTTCAACAAGCCAAAACCTTTCTAAAAGATCAACTTTCTAGAGCTTACGTAATAATAAAATATCAAAACGCAAGGGGCCAGATAAATGATCAACTAAGGGACATACTGATCAAAATGATAAACGAGCTAAGCGCGGCAGACGTAAATAACGTAAAAGAATTAATAAGGAGGGCCAGGTTGCTGGTCGACAGTATCGCGGTGATAGCTAAAGAGGTAGGCTGATAACATGTCACTCCCTCAACTCTCTCTAAGGCTTCGGAAAATGATAAGGTTTAAGGTAGAATTGCGGACGATAACAGGGTTACTGATCTCCGCAGGCAGAACTATGGGCAGAATAGGTGGAGCAGACATAGAAACGATGACCATTGAGAAAGCCTATGAATGTAAGAATGTTCCGACGCGTAAGAGAGCGTCTGTGAGAGTTCCCTATATCCCAGGGTCATCAGTGAAAGGGAGGATGAGGTCACTATTAGAAATAACACTAGGTCTAAAATTATATTCCTCTGACAAGAAGATTTGGTCCCATACGTTGGCTAGAGAGGTTTACAAAGACCTTACGGGAGAAAACAAAATTTCAGATAAAGAGTTCGTTGAGGAGTTAATTAACACTGACCTCGACCGCCTGTACGGTTACGGAGCGTTCCCATTGAACAATATCTATAAGGAGCAGGGTAACGACCAGCTTATGACTACGCTACTCGCTGTCCTCACACCCACATCGATCCTATTTGAGGACCTATTCCCTAATGAAGAATATGTATGTAATATTTTTAAGGAAAATAACGTGATCACATTTGATGATTTCATAGAGGACAAGAACGAGAACAGGATAGATAGGATTACTTCTGCGGCAGATCCGAGGACAATAACTAGGGTGAAGCCCGGCGTTCCGTTTAACGGGACGTTCTCCTTGTTAGTTTTCGACAAGAACTCCTCGAAGCTGGGCGATAACCTGAGGTTACTGACCACGGGGATGTCCTTACTGGAGAAGACGTACTTAGGTGCTGGAGGTTCTAGAGGGTACGGCAGAGTTAAATTCACGGATATAGTCGTAGAAATTTACGATCCTAGGACGGCCACTGAGACCTCCTATAAGAAGCTCAGTTCGGTTGAAGAACTTAGCAAGGAAATCGAGAACCTGGTAAAGGCTATCGGTGTCAATGCTTGATCTTCGAAGAGTTTAAGATCGAGGTTGAGCCACTCACGCCTATATTTGTTTGGAGTGGTGAAATACTACATAAGGGTGCTGATTTCTACACCGTTAACGGTAAAATAATCATCGCAGATATCTTTAAGGCTTTAGGAAAGGTGAGGGATCTAAGCGAAGTCTTTAAGGAAGAATTTGCGAGGACTTTACTGGGCACGAAACTGATTTTCTCTTCAAACTTGAACCCCCAGCAGATCTTGATGCCTAATGAATACTTAATTCCAGCGTCATCATTGAAAGGTCTGATAAGGACAGCCCTACTGGATAATCTCTCTAAGTCTTCCCCTGGAGTCTATAACAACGTGAAGTCAAAGTTGGATGAACTGCCAACCAAGAAAGCACGTAAAGAAATGAAGCAGGTGGGGGAACCCGTTGAGGAGTTGCTGAGGCATACAGTTGCGTTCAATGAGAGAAAATATAAGTACGATGCATTGAATAGACTTTTGATTAAAGAACCAGAGATTTCGGGGCCCCTCCTCACCCTCAGGAAGGTATTGATCCTGGGACTGGTAGGTAACTTCAAGCGCGAAAAGTTTATGATAACCTTGGACAAGGGGAAACTAACGTATGATATCAAGATAATGAAACCCTCCAACTACGGCGTGAACCCTAATCTAAAAGGACTAGACGATATGATCAATAAGGGAAATATAGCAACTTGCCTGAAAGATTTCAGCGTTAGACTGGTGTCCTCCGAGAAGAGTAAGATCAAGAGCACAGACAAGGATGTGAAAAAATACTTAGAATTTTTGAATAATTTAAAGATTGAGGGAGACTGCGCACCATTAAGGATAGGTATGCTGACGGGACATCAGGCCAAGACGGTTGGTTTACCGCCTGACGTCGATAACCTCAGGGCTAGGGTCATGACACATCTTACTGGACATCTATGGGATAATAGGACGGTGAAGCTCGCCGATGGCATCGGAGTAGGATGGATCAAGCTCTGCGTAAGGTGAGCTAGTTGGACGAGAAGCTCATGCTGGTCACTCTGCTCCATGATGCGGGTAAAATAATGTGGAGAGCAGGGAAAGAGCCTCACTGTCAATTGGGTAAGGAGTTTCACGAGCACGACCGGCTTACTTGTGATTTCCTTTCCAAATATTTGGGGGAAGAATACGTCAAGATATTCAGGGAGGGCAAGTGGAAAGTGGGTGATTACGCCTCAGCCAGCGAGAGAATAGAGAGCGAGAGCCTGGGAAGCCCTGCACTTACCCCTCTGCTGGATCCTACACTGGAAATCTCCAGCGACCTGAGGCGGTTCGAGGACCAAGAGAGATGGTACACCGTGACTTACGTAGATTTCAATGACACGGTTCCTGAAACCTACAAGGCCAAGACGAGGAGAGAAGCAGGAGTGAACTACAGGGGTATCCTGGAAAAGTTAGAGGAGTTGGCTGAGAAAGCGAGACATATAAGGGACCCGGAGAGTTTGCTTGAGACCTATGATTATATTTACAGGACTACTGCCTTATTTGTCCCGGCAGCTGTCTACAAGGCGGTCCCTAATACTTCGCTTTACGGTCACAGCAGGCTCGCTGCTCCCTTGGCGATCTGTGAAAGGATGAGACTCCTATTGATTGACATCAAGCGCATTCAGAGGTTCATAACAAACGTCAAGGGAGAGAAGGAGTCCTCCAAGAGGCTTAGGGGTAGGAGTATCTTCCTTCAACTACTGCAAACGGCATTGGCGGACAGGATCGCCGGGATTTTAGGATTATCCACCCTACACAACATCTCCTTCGAGCCAGGTAAGCTGATGTTCGCGGTATGTGGCGACGTGAAGGGAGAGGTGAATGATATCCTGACAGAAATTGAGAGATGGAGCGACTATGAACTTCAGTTCGCATCGTCAATAAGCGAGGAATTCCAGGTCAGCAAAATGAAGATATTCAACAAGGACGAGGGCGACGAGCAGTTCAGGAGGGTCTTGGAGGACGCCTTCAGCAAGTTGAAAATAGTTGGGAGGCCCGGTAAAATGGATCTGAATATGGATTACTTCAGAGACCTTAGCTCCAAGACCCTCAAGAGGGTGGAAGGTGTGGATAGAGTGACGGCAGGAGAGGTCAACGAAGATGACCTGTTGTCTGAAATCAACCTCATCTCGTTGATCGTGGGTCACTCAACGAGGAACTTGCATTATGTCGTGGAAGTATTATATAAGAATGACGTGGACAAGGAATTTTACTACCATGACAACGTTGGGAAAATATTCATAGAACCGTTGAGAGTTGGATTCCTACTGGTTCACGGAGACAAGGAAATTTCCTTCCTCAAGTCACTTATCCAGACTGAGAAGGATAAGGCCGAAAGGATCAGGGTGTTCACAGTTAACGAAACCGTGGATTTCATTTACCCTGATCTGTTGAAGGAATTTGATAGAATAAGCTTCGGTTACATGACCCTTAGCACACACCATCCGGTGGAAAACGATAAGTTCCTATCGCTTGACGACTTTGAAAACTACATCGCCATGGGTGTAGTTGACGGAGATAGGATAGGGGAGCTAGTTAGGAGACTCTCTGCGTTCCCAGGGAGATTCATGACCTTCTCCACGTTATTGGACTTTGCCTTTGCCCACATAGTAGCTAAAAAGGCTGAGGAGATTGTGAAAAAAACTGAGGAGATTGGAGGAAACGATACTCCCAGAAGTAAAGTACTGACTGCTATGTTATATTCAGGAGGTGACGACTTAGCTGTATACGGAAAGTGGGACGAAGTCTTCAAACTGTTGATGGAGCTCTCTAGCTTGATCGTCGGGGTAATTCCTTCAATTTCAGTGTCGGGAGGGATATTCGTGTTTAAGAAGAAGTACCCCATAGCGTTCGCGTACTCCTACGCCAGAGAGGAGGAGAAGAGAGCGAAGGCCGAGAGAGAAGGGAACGCAGGGAGAGTGTCGAGCAACATATTGGAGAGATACGCCTTGAGCAATGACTGCAGGGATATTAAGCAGGTCTCCCTAACCTGGGATGAGGCGTCAAAGTTCCTGAAATTTGCCGAAAAGTTGAGCAAGAGTGACGTACCCAGCGCGTACCTATACAAGCTTTACACCATTGGCCAGATGATCGAGAACTGTGAGATCCCCAAGGCCCTAGTTACTTACGCGTATTTGAACGCCCGGAACGATAGGACTTTCGAAAATGTAAGGAAGAACACTGATGACTACCTGTTGGATTATCCGAAAGAGGGAGGAGATAAGATAATCCCTGTGCTGTTGAAGTTCAGGGACGTTATTAATATGTACTCGCTTTTGGCAAGGAGTTAGTACCCTAGCTGAATTATATGCGGAGAAAATATATAAAAGTAAATATTGTTTTATCCTCTTATAAAGATTCTTATATCGATAATCGATCATCCTACAAATTATAGAGATACGGTTTATGGGAAAAAAGAAAGCGAGGTAGAGGGCATCTTTTGGGTAATTCGGGGCTGCGTGAGGAATTCGAATACAACAACCCCTTCGTCGTAATGTCAAGTTTTTCATCAATGGAGGGCTTCGAGTATTTTGTTGTCCAAAGAAAATCTTCGGTTTGACCTAGCAAAGGGAGGTGACTGCGAAACCCTATGAAAAAGGCTAAAGTTTACGGGGAGAGTCCTATACAGGAGATTGTAATTAGTGAAATTAATCAGAGAAAGATTTACTTAAATGCTAGGAGAGTGTCGCCACTTATAAGATAAATTATCTCTCCCTTCAGAACTATGGGACTGACGCGAATTAATGAGGATCGTGTAGAGTTAGGATATCTCGACAGACAGGGACCTGTTAATTTTCCTAATCCGTGACCGCATTATCGACACACCCAGATGGACATCCCATCTGAACACTGGAATTCCATGGGCCTCGGTGGATGGTGTGGGGATCGTGGCTGACAACGGAGTGCTCCTGGTTCAGAGCCTCACCGTGAAAGGCCAGGCGTTAATGAGTTGAAGGAGTATGTGAAAAAGCACCTTTTCAGTAGCGGACAGTTAGTATCAGATCACCAGACTTCATTGAGGGTAAAGTTATCTGTCCGTTCGACGGCACCGTCCTTCCACCGAAAGCTATTTCTTTATTTAGAGATCAATGGTGGAACAGGACATTCAGAATAAATACTCCTCAGGTGAGAAGCATGAGTCTCCAGGTGAACTGAGATGAGACAATGATGATAGCGGGACTGAAAGTCCTTCGAGCTCCACTACATTTGAGGGGCCTTTAATCACCCCTCAGGATCTCCTATCATCAACCTTGTACACGTACACCAGGTAGGATATTATCCACGATACGCCAAACACCCCCACTATGGTTACACCCACCAGACTCCAATAGGTCTCACTGTTTACCTCTCCCACCACATACCAGGACCACCCCCTCAGGTTGAGTTGAGCCTGCACCAGGCCCAGGAGCTCCAGGGAGCCCACCAGGAACGCCACGACCACCGAGATCACGGTCATACTGAGGTTATACCATACCTTCCTCACCGCGTCCCCAGAGAAGGCCCACCTGTACGCCGAGTTCATGAAGAACCCATCGCTGGAGTCCACAAGGCTCATGCCTGCCGTGAAGAGGAGTGGCAGCACGAGGAGCTCGTAGGGTGACACCGTAGTGTAAAGGGAAGCCGTGGAGCTGGAGATGGCCAGGAGGGCGGTCTCAGTGGCGGTGTCGAAACCGAGGCCGAAGAGGAAACCTATGGGGTAGAGGTAATACTGGTTACCCACCAACTTGAAGAGTTTCCTGAAGAACCTACCCATGAGGCCCCTCCTCAACAACACCTGATCTACATCGGTCTCCTCTCCTCTGACGACCCTCTTGAACAGGGTGTAGATCTCCAGGGCCACGACCAGGTTGAGGACCCCCAGTAGGTACAGGACTCCTCCACTGATCAATGTGCCCAGGAGTCCCCCGAGGTTCTGGAGTTCTGGCACGCTCCTCAACACATCCCTGGATGCGAGTATCAACGCCGTTGACAGGAGAAGAACCACGGTGGAATGGCCCAAAGAGAAGAACGTCCCTGCGAACAGGGACTGCTTACTCTCTTGAGTCAATTTCCTCACGGAGTTGTCTATGGCAGCCAGATGGTCGGCGTCAACGGCGTGCCTGAGGCCGAAGAAGAAGGCCAGGGAGCCTAGGCCCATGATCGCACCACCCAGCCTAGCGGAGAGCTCTGCCAACCAGGAGAAAAGCAGAAAAACCAGGACTGTCGTGACTGCGTAAAACGCCAGGACCGACCTCTTGAGAAGCATTGGACTGGATAGCCTATCCAGATAATAAGACTTTCGATTCTAAGGTTCTGTGTCAATGGTCAACATTAGGCTACAAATCAATAGTAGGGTGATTCTCCTTGAGAGTGTGTTACTCATCCTTTGTCAACTATTCTCCTTACGTAGAAGAAAATTTCATAGCTTAGTGCCGACACTATGCTCCAGGTCATCAAAAAGATAGAAAAGAAGTATTTAAACCGTCAACCGCTCCTAGGAGGCTTTCACCCTTCTGCAACAGGAAGTAAAGGGAACGAAGGCGGTACGCCATGAGATACTCTAAGTCCCTTGGGGTCGATGTCATAGTTGCCATGAGGAACAAACCGATCTGGTTCACCACTGAGATAGAAGGCATCAAGGATCGTAAAGGATAGCCTGGGATCAGGAATTCCCGACCAGTCCTCTACACTAATGGGGTAAGACTCCATGGTGTTACTCAAACAAAGGATAGAGAATCGAGTTAACGAGCACCGGGAAAATCGGTATCCAACACTTCCACCCCATGTCTCTTGGCTACCTTCCTCAAACCTTCATCATATGTCATCAGCTTTAACTTCAGCCTCTTGGCCAACGCCAGGATCACGTAGTCATTGATCATCCTAAACGTCCTACGGTCATCGTTCAGTATCTTGACTCCCTCGATCATGTCCTCAAGCTCCTCCGTGACAATATGGAAGTCTCTCAGCTCCTCAACCTTCCTTCTAACCAGGTCTAGGTCGTTGGTCAGTTTCGCGAGAACCCAAATGAACTCATATACAACAATCCTGGGGATCACTACGTCCCCTTGGCTTAATAGCCGCATGGCCTCCTCGTGTTTGTCGCTGTCCTCGAAGGTTGAGTAAACTAGGACGTTGGTGTCAGCTAGAGTCCTTAGTGAGCTCATCGAGGGCTTCCTCTACGGTTCTGTTGATCTCCTCCTCCGTGATCCTCCTGTTGAGCTTTACCGTGGTCCACTTCTGGCGGTAGGGTCTTATGATTATCACCTTGGCGTTCTCATCATATGACACATCGACGAACTCCCCCTCCTTTAGATTGAGTTTCTCCCTTATGCCTGTCGGGATAGTAAGTTGAAAGTTCCTAGTAACTTTGACCCTCATAGTAAATGATAGATCAGAGAATTTAAAACCTTACCTATGTTCACAGTGTCGACACTAAGCTACGAATTTTCCTTTTGCCAAAGGCTATTGTCTACAAAAGGTGAATAAAGCTGCACTTTTAAGGAGAACGTCTTCCCAGATTTGTAGGTCAGTGTTGACACTATGCTGTAGCGACTAGATGTTCCATCACAACTAGTCGGCTATGGTGGAGGGCGGAGCTCCTCGGATATTAACGATAGTTCCTACTTCGAGCGTTTAGGACGTTTAGGGAAGCAGTGTAGTCTCTAGCCACTAACCGCACAGGCAGATGACGACAGGATCCAGTAACGTTAGGTCCTCCTTCGCTTGATTTGATACGGATCTTGGAGGTGAACTGAGTTGATTAGGAATCCCTTTCCATTTATCCAGATCTTTATCTCGTGGAGAGCAACGTCATAGAGCTTGATAAAAAGAACAGCAAACCTCGCCCCTTCTAGGGGCGGGGTAAAAATATTAAGCGTAAACAATTATCTCTCTTTAAGATGCCTTCCTCTGGTCAACTCTCAGGCTATGAGGAGCGGGAGCCGATTTCTCCCGCAATACCAGGGGAGGGCGTCTACGAAGTCGAGTATAAGAATAAGAGGACAAATGTAGTCAGACTTCTCCCAAACGGTTTTCAAGAGAGGAAGTTAAGGAAGTTGGCAGACACGTCTGCCAGACTATTTAACGAAGTTAACTATGAGAG
>Ga0081529_106899_pt1 | contig 13772 bp, 9 predicted proteins | sample EchGeymetagenome_FD_71012 | JGI IMG/M metagenome (GOLD analysis project Ga0081529, IMG submission 71012) | Ferrous microbial mat and aquatic microbial communities from Echinus Geyser, Yellowstone National Park, USA - transect B T=78-80 C v2... ...
TCCCCATCGGGCTTTAAGCCCAAGGAAGTCAACGGCCTACACCCCAGTCAGATCTGTATTACCCAGATCTGACTAATATGTTTTATATAAGGAAGTCAGGGACTCTGAGAATCAAGCACTCTTGTAAGCTAAAACTTTGATAAATACTATGTTAAACCTCAAATCAACCGTGATAAAGGGTTGTTCAAAGAGTTTAGTCCCCCAAAGTCACTACTTCCTCTAGACAAACCCCTGCTCATTCTATTCAATAATACTTTTTAATGTCCGCAAACAATTACACCTTATGGAAGAGCTTTATACTGACAAATTAGTAGAGCAACTAAAGGGAAGGGTAAAAGAGGCTTACGAAATTGTAACAAAGTATTCCCGGGACGGGAACGTCATAGGTAAGGTAACACGATTCGAATACATTAACGTCGGGAGCAAACCCCTTATAAAAGTGGACATATCCTTTGAGAGCTACTTCAAAAACCCGGTAAAGAGGGGAGAAATTATAGCTATATCTTCAATAATACCGAAAGTGATTGTAATAGGCTCAGTGGACACAATAACTAGAGGCGACATGATGACGACCTTGGGTATCAAGGAGATAAGGGGAAGGGAAGACCCCTCGACAATAATAACTAATACCGTCCTCACCATCAATCCCTTGGCTGAGGTGAGGATAGAGGACTTAGAAAAAGGCGAACCCAAGCCCACCCCGGTAGTATCACCCATAGACCCACAGTCCCCGGTATTCTTGCCTAAAGATGACCTCATCGAGATAGCCCTCAACATACCAAAGGACGGAGTAACCGTTGGCAACGTTTTTTCCGGGTTTAACAAGATAGGGGCTAGGGTCGTTCTAGACGAAGAGACATTAAGACACCACGTACTGGTCATAGGTACTACCGGGTCCGGTAAGACTACATTGCTGAAGTCGATAATTTACGACGCTGGGATCCCCAAACAGTCAGTGGTCTTTGACAGGCAAGGAGACTTCGTAAGGTTTGCCATAGAAAAGGGAATGGAGGGGAGTGTAGTAGTCCCTATTACGAGGAATCTGTTGGAATACTACAATACTTTTGAGAATATGATAACGAGCAGGTATTGTCAGGACGCAATAAGTGAAGGGGAATACGTTGAGTGCGGGAAAATTAAGTTCTACCCCTTCTCGTTAAAGTTCTCAACTGTGTTCAAGACCTTTAACAATATAACCCCTTACATGAGCGATCAGGCATCGATGATGTGGGAGCCGATATATAATCGCTTCAAGAAAAACCTTTATGAGTTCTTAAAGGAGCTGGTAGCCGGGAAGGGCACTAAGAATGTGACCGATGAACAGAAACAACTTATCAACCGCATATGGGGTTGGGTTCTAAACCATATTACCTTAAGTAACCTCGTAGACGAGCCGATATATCTTACGGGCGATTTGTTAAAACAAGTGAACGAAATGGTGAAGACTAATAGGGAGGTGTCTAGGGAGTTCCAGCACGGTAATCAGAAAGTTAAGTATACTATCATAAAGAAGGAGGGAGGAAGCGATAAGTTAGGAGGGAATTCTGACTCCTCTGTGGTCCTCTACTTAAACGAGCTATTAAAATACACAATGGAGGAAGACCTCGATATTCATTCAGGTACGGAGGCTAATATTAATAGGTTGCTGAGAACCCTGAACGATTACGGCATATTTGACGTTGAAACTACAATTCACGAACTACCGGAAGACCTCCTAAATTCAGAGCTGTTAATAATCGACTTGTCCTTCCTTTTGGAATCGACGGAGTCCACAGACCCCCTCTCGATAGTCGTGTACAAGATATTAAACGAAGTTTACGGCTTTAAGGATAGGCTTTACAAAAGTGACTCAAAGAGGACTTTTCTGACGTTATTGATAATGGACGAAGCCCATGAGTTCTTCCCGCAGGCTAAAGGAGAAGTGTCCAAGTCGACTATAGAGAGGATGATAAATAGGATCCTTAGGTTAGGTAGGGTTAGGGGCTTAGGAGCAATACTAGCTACGCACATGCCTCAAGACTTGAACGAGCTCATATTACAGTTAACTAATACAAAGATAATTATGAGGAATAACAAGGACGTCCTCGAGGATATAGGAGCAAAGGATTATGCGGACATACTAATAAGCGCACCGCCAGGTTTAGCGTTAGTGAAGTCCATAAGGTTCAATGATATACTGATGCAGACCAATCCACCTTGAAGGAGAGTGAAAGGGGTACATTCTGTTAGACAACGTTAAAGATGGTTTGGTAGAGCTGAATAATGCGTCACAATAAGGAAGAAGTCTCAAATCTTCTTCCTAAGTACGAAGTTAGACAATATATAGTCCTTATCCTTTAATTTCTCAACGGTCTTTACGGTGTAGTACTCCCTGAACTGTTTAACCTCTTGGTTATTAATAGCGGAAAGGGCGTCAGCCATCACCGTTAGTAAGTTCAACTCAGCTCTGTCTTTGACTACCCATGTGGCAATAAGCGAGAGGACTTTTTCCACGTCATAACCGTTAATGTAAGCTATATCCACTCTACTCGGGACACCAATCCTCGACGCCTTAACGTAAACTGATGCAATTTTCAATTTCCCGTCACTGTACTCCTTATAAGCTTCATAAGCCGACATAAGCTTATCTAGTTCACTTACTTCCCTACTTATTTTATCCCATTCTAATACCCCGATACCAACTATCTCCTCCCCCACAAAACGAGAAAGGAGACTGTCCACCACCATTTTTTCCCTATAATCCGTGTCCTTCAGATAGCCTCTCTCCTTAAGTAACGAGACAATAAACCGCTCAGAAAACCTCTTGGCTATCCCTAGTATTGCCTTACCCTTTTCCAGCATTCTTGTCACATGTTGAGCCCTCGTCATCGCGAGTTCCTTTAAAGAGGGAATCGACTGTTTACCTCCTCTTTCGTCTATTATAGGAGGATCTACTATAGGACCGTCTAATAATACATAATCGCACTCGTCACAAGTCCCCAAAAGTTGGCTTTCCAAGTTAATCATCAACCTAATTGAGTCGTTGCTCACGGTGTCCTCCCCCATATAATCGTCCTCAATTTCCACAGCGAACACCGGGTCTCTATTTACCACTTTCTTTCCGGACGTCACTTCGCCGATCACCTTTACAGCCTTAGCGATGATAAGGTACACATCACCTAAGTTCTGGACGTTCTTTGAACCGTCTATAGCACAATATATCCCTTTAACGCGTGAAAATTTAGGGTGATAAACGGACATGCCTAGCTCATTTAAGTCTACGTTATCTATTACGGTCTTTATAACGTTGTACCTATCGACGCTCTTTTCTACTATGTCGTCTATCTTTTTGAAGGCTTCCATTTACTCACCCTTCAGCTTTAGTGTTACTTTTAGTTTCCCCTTGAGTTTCCTGAGCTTTTCGTCCTCATCAAACCTCTTAAGCAGTGTTGCAAGCTCAGTTATGTCGTTAATCTCGACTTCCCCTTCGTCCACGAGCTTAGTCACAACTCCCTCCAGTTCCGAGCCTATCCTACTAACGATTTCCCTTTTTCTCTCCTCAGCCTCTCTGAGGGTCTCAGAAAGAGAGTTTAAGCACTCTTTTAATTCGCATAAAGTCTTTGCATCGCACTCATCAAATTCCACTTCCTCATCGAAAGCCCTTAAAAACCCGTTGAGTGAGTTTAACCTCTCGGTCTTTATCTCAATTTCCTTTTTTAGGTCTTCCATCTTCTTGTCTAATTCCTCCTTTACAGACTTGATGTCCTCCTCTACTTCCTTTACCTTGTCGTCGAGGAACTCCAACGCCTTGACTACTTCGTTTAGCGTTGACGATAATATCTTCAAATCCCCTAAGTTATCGACGTTTAGCTCCTTGCCTAACTCGTAAAGTCCCTTAATGGCTTTAGACAGTTCTCTCCTCCTCGTTAGGAGTTTATCCGTCGATACTGACTTGCAACACTGTTGAACCTCCTCTAGTTCTTTTAACTCCGCGTTTAGGGATGAAAGGACTGAAAATAGCTTGTCCTTAACCTTGTTTTGGTATAGTTCTTTGGATATTGTAGTTATGTTAGCTTTTATAGACGTCATTAGCGTGAGTATCTCTTCATTCTTCTTTTCCTCCCCTTGCAGAGAATTTATTAATTCGTCTAACTCCTCAATTATCCCCATTCACGAACCCCTCCTTTTTAGCCCTCTCGTAAATCTCGTTAATGTTAGCCCTTATACCGCTTATGTCCTTTTTAATATCTTCTAATCCCTTGACGTAAGGAGTATTTAACATGGTGTTAAGCATATCCTTAATCTTTTCCAGCCTTACCTTTACGGACTTCAACGTGTCGATACTTTCGGCGATTTCACGACATTCCTCGCCTACATCTTTCATTGTCGAGTACACCTCGTCGTTATTATAGACCTCATCAATAAACTCCGCGTAAGTAAACAGCCTCGACTTGTTCAAAGCTTTATATAACTTCTCCACATTTTTACGGTCTTTTCTTATTTCGTGAACACAGTCGGTAAGTTTTTGCTCATCCTGGACGAGCCTTTTCAGCCTTTGTAAAGTGTCCTCAGTATGTTGGATAGCCTTCGCTTCTTTTACGAACTTCACGAGTTTCTCCCTTATCTCCCTAATCGTTGTTAGTTCTTGTTCAACCACCTTGACGGTCTCTCCCTTGATGGACATCCTCATCTGGGATAGGGTCGATATCGCTTCCAACATATCAAAAAGCAATGCCTGAGAAGCCACGTTGTCCTGAGCTCTCTTCCTCACCTCTAAAGCGATTCTCAAGAGTTCCTTAAGGTCTACGACCTTAACGTCTCTTTCCTTTATGGTAATCAACTTTACTTCCTGAACTTTACCTTTTACCTCTTCTAACTTTTTGTCTAAGTCCTTCAGCGTGTTGACTTTTACATAACCAGACCTTAACGCTACCCTTATCAAGTCACTAATCCCTTCTACTATTCTCTCATCTAGTTGTACCAAGTCTGCATTGAGTATATTCTTTACTTTCTTTTCCAGACCCTTGTGCGTTCCCTCAACGATCTCGACGGCTATCTTCTCAACGTCTTCCTTACCAAGTCTTTTCAGTGCTTTGTCCACAACCTTTTTAGCGTAGTCCCCTAAAAAGTCGTCTAAGTCAAGATCTGTCCCATCCAGTTTTATCAGTTTCTTCTTGTCTAAGTCCGATAAGAACTCCAGCAATCTGGTACTAGTCTCTATGTCTTGCACTGTAAACCTTACGTTCTTCTTTTCATAAGTTCTGAACTGGTCTGTTAAGTCCCTTACCGTCTCGTAAACCTCCTGAACGGATACTTTACCGCTTTTTCCGGTCAAGCCCTTGTAATACAGCACGTAGTTCATAATACTCTGGAACCTATATTCAACTTGTTCCATTGAAGAGAAAGTATGGTAAATGTTCTCGTAGATCTTGTTAACCTCGTTTATGTCGTTAATGAATAGGTCGAGCTTTGCTATCTCATTTGCAAAAACGAGCCTGAAAGCTGGATCTCTCACCCTCAAACCTTTAGAGAGGTATGATAATTGGAGAAAATACCTCTGTAAGGGATGAGTTAACTTTATCGTGACATTTCCACCTTCCTTATCCGACGCCGTGTACAAAACGGTGAAATCAGACTGGGTTGTATTCATTGGGTCGTCCGTTATTTTCACCTTATATGCAAATGAATAAAAGCCGTCCTTATGCTTGCACTCAAAGACGATTTCACTGCTCTTCCCCTCCGGTAACGGGGAGCAACTTACGTTATTCAACTTACCGTCCTTTTGGGCAATCGACACTACTTCCTTAACAAAGTTCTTCAAACCCTCAATTACCTTAGGGTACACGGCGTTAGTTTGTTTCAGCAGCTTCTCAGTCTCTTCCTTATACTCTTCTATCACTTTTTGAACCTCTTCGTACTTATCACCTTCGAGTAGGAAGTCCCTCAACTGGACATTAAGGTACCTCTCCACTTCCTCCCACTTAACCGCACATATCTCCTCCCCTTTCAGCGCCTTGTAAGCCTCTTTTAACACGTTCTCGTCGGGAAATAACGGATAATATTCTCTCGGCTCCTTGGGGATTATTACGTAAAGGTTGTCATCAACACTTAAACCTTCTCTTACCTTCATTGTCGTAATTACGTCCTCGATCTCCCTCCTCACGTTAGGGTCTAATTTGTTTGCAAACTTATTCCTCCACTCTTCGAATTTCACCAGTTTTGCGTTAGTGCACGAGTAATCGTAACCCCTCATTATCCTGCCTATGTCCTTAGGTTCAGCCTTAAACAAGGTCGCGTCACTGACTTCCACCGTTCTGTATAGATCCGTTATCGCCTCTCTCCGGGTGACTAATAGCTTGTATAATGCCTCGGGGGAATTTTCATGTAGCTGACACATGAAATTATTAACTATTTTCGTTATATTCCTTCTCGTGACGGGGATTAGGTAATATAAGAAGTTAAGGTATTCGATGAGGGATATTGATTCACTCTTAACGTTCTTTAGCATACAGTACAACATCAGGAAATACTCGACCTTTGTAGGTTCTGTAAGTACCCTTTCCCTTATCCTATCTTTAAAGGCTGTGTACGTCTCGGGTAATAGGCTGTGTAAGAGACCCCCGTAGGAGAACACTTTTGTGTAACCGGAAGGCGTAGCAAGTAAGAATATGACGGAGTCTACGTCTTTCAGCTCGCTTATCTTCTTCATGTGGGTGAAGAAGTTTATTATTTCCTCTTTGTACTTATACTGCAGGTTCTCTAAGTTCTCTACCTCGTCTATGATCATTACTTCTCTGTCCTTTACGGTGAAAGAACCGAGATTGCCCACGACGATCTCATCGATCTTGACGTTCCTCACTTCATAGCCTATCTTCTCTGCCTCATCCTTAATTACCTTGCTCAAGAACGTCTTACCCATACCCCAGTCCCCTATCAGAACCACGAACATAGGGGAAGACTTCTTCCTAGCTATGAAATCCAGTAATTCCCTCTCCTTTTCGTAGAACGTTATGGAATCGGTGAACTTCGTAGAAAGTACGCACTTGTATACTTCCGATAGGTCACTCCATGCACCCGTCTCCGATATGAACCTTTCACACACGCCCATCACCCGGAGAGAATTTCTAAGATATCACCTTCAGATCCTATATCGGACTCGAGCTCGGACTTCCTATCTATTTGAACCCTTACTGGAATCTCGAGGGAGTTTATTAGACCCGTCACTATCGCCTGACCCCTAGGTAATGATATGAGTTCTTTAGCTAGGTGTTCGGATATTCCTCCAGTAGCTGACTGTATATACTTCACGTCTTCGTGGTACACCCTGTGAAAGATGAAAGAGTTTAACATCGAAAGTACTACTTTGTCGACGAAAGCAGGTCTCTGACTTATGAGTATCAACGAAGCCCCGAACTTCCTACCCTGAGTGGCTAAAGTAGCTAAAACGTCCTTAGTTAACCTCGCGTTGACTGGGTAGTTTTCACTCGGTATGTAGTTCTGTGCCTCTTCGATCACCAGTGAGAGGATCCTCCTCTCGTTATTCATCTTCTTTTTAACTAGGTAGTTTAACATCAACCTAGCGATGTATCCGACAACGATTTGTTTAGTGAGTAAATCCATCCCTGGTGCACCGTCGGCTGAAAAGTCTATTATTACAAGCCCCTGCTTGAAGAATATCTCATCCAAGGTGTCGTAGCTAAATGCCTCTCCATCACTCGAAATCAGGTCATACTCCTTAACTTTGCTCCTGAAGGTCTGTAAAGCACTTTGTAGTGCCCTTTGTGTGTTTTTAGTGAACCCTAATTCATCCTTCCTCTCCTCTACGATCTCGTTTACCTTTTGCTGAAGTTTAGAGAACCCGTCCTCTACGAACAACGTATTGTAGTCCTCGTCCCTTAGCTCGTTAAGTGCCAATTCTAATAAGTTCATCTGTAAAGAGGCTTGCGCGACGTCAGTATCTCTATATTTCGCCGTTATGACCATGTAGGCTATATCGGAAGGGGTAAAGAGATTCATATCGAGCCTGAATCTCTGCGAGTTAGGTATGTCGGTGAAGGTGTAGCGGGTGATCATCTGCCTCGAACCGTTCCTGTTAACGTATTCTCTCTTCATCGAGAGGATAGCTAAGTCTATGTAGTCGCCGTTAGCATCTATCACTATCATAGGGATTGCGTAATGCTTACCATCATACTCTATGTTAGAAAACACGTCTATTAAATACCTCATGTTATAGCTCTTACCCGAACCGGTCTCTCCGAAAATGCCCATGTGCATCGGTAGGGCGTTAATTTTGAGGAGTAAGGGAATGTTAGTGTTTATTATTCTCCCATACTTCACGTATCTCGGGTCTTCAAGCTTTTCCTCGTAAAGTAACTCGAGGAATTTCTTCTGTGTTTGATCGAGTTTATTTATGTCTTTTATTTCAGGGAACTTTAGCACTAAGTTTCCAGGCATTTGAACCTTGGCGTTATTCTCCTTTATTACTCTTAGCCACACTGAAAGGTATGTGCTCTTGTCCAGAACGGAAGCTAAGACTTCGCTGTCGATCAGGCTCTTCACTATTCCCAAGGATTCGGTGTAAAAGTCGTTCCCGTATTCGTAGTGTTCTACTTGTACGAGGCCCATCCTTCCTTCCCTATCTCGCACTATCAGAAACTCCCCTATCTTGACGTCATGATCAGCCCTGATCAAGGCTTTCACTACGTTAGGAGTTCCTCCTTCAAGCACTATTCCTATTGCATCAGCATTACTCACAGATGTGGATGGACGTGAGAGGATTTAGGTTTTTATTACTGTAAAACGGTATTAAGAAGAAAGCGGAAAAAATAGGTATGATTTAATCGTCCACAGTCGTCACTTCTTCCTTCTCAGGGCGTAGTATACCAGTAATACACCGGCTACTATGAGACCGCCTATCGGTATGACATAGGTAATTGACTGGCTGGTTTGGCTAGGTACTGAGGTCTGAGGTGTGGTAGTTTGGGTAGTAGTTGATGTTATTGAGGTTTGGGCTGATGTAGTAGTAGTTGAGGAAGCAGTTGTTGACGAAGAGGTAGTAGTCGTTGAGGAAGTAGCGGACTGTGTGGTTGTTATAGTGGTAGTTGTTGTCGTCATGCTGGTTTGAGTCGTGCTACTCTGAGTCGTGGTAGTTTGGACAGCACCTGAGGTAGTAGTCCTTATTTGAAGAGTTAACGGGGAATTTATAACTACATATGTGAGATCTGGTTTACCTACGCTTAATTCTGCATAACCTTGAGGAGTAAAGGTCACGTAAACGTTGTCCGTTGCCTCAGCCGTATCTCCTCCGAAGGTGTAATAAGAAGGGAATTCCACATACTCGTTGTTTTGTAGGTAGAAAAGACCTAATGTAGCCGAAATATTCTTAAACGTAGTAATCTCGCCGTTCCCTCCTCCTCCAAATATTAGCTCTGTATCGTAATACGAACCGTAAAGACCCGTTGGACCTGCAGGTGTGTATTCCATACCGTTTACTTGGAAATATGCGGAGCTTACATTTGGATCGACCACCAGCACCTTATCGAACGTTTGGGAAGATAAGACCGTGGAAGACCCGTTCTCCAACACTATGACGTTGAAAGTGATTAATACGCCCTTGCCTTTTACTACACTCTCGTTCATTACTAAATAGCCCGAAAACGGAAGGGAATATGTGAAACAAGGTGAGGAGTTGTAGTTGCCGTAGTAGTTCCCTCCTTGAGGACTAGGTGCTACGTATCCGTCTCCTTTTATGCTCTGGTTCGTTAGAGTAGCCGTGGGATTAGTCATGTTAAACACGTTGTCGTGATAAAGTACTATGCTCTCGTTAGTCAGGAAAATTAATACGTCTTGCGGCCACAATATCCACGTGGAGTTATCGTCGTTGTTAATGACCAATACAGAGTTTAGCTGAAGTGATGCTGAGTATGCAGGTACAAGGTTCTGAGAGCCGTTGTAAGCTAATAGAGAGGTTATGTTAAAGTAACCCAAGACTGAGGTGGTGTTAACTACGTAAGTCTTTGTCCCTGATACACCGTAACTTGCTATTCCCATGGGATAAGCATTTGTATGTGTTATCTCGATGTATAAATACGGGTTTACATATTCAGGAAGAACTCTATATGCAAAGGCTAGATACGCAGGCTTATCGTGAGGGTTAGTAATATTGAGGAAATAAATTCCAGTTGGTAGGTCGACAGTGTAGAAACATGTTTCAGACGTGTAGTTCCACGTTAGGGTGATGGGAGAGGAATTGAAGAAGACCTGAGACTCATTATTGAAAACATTGTAGTAAACAGTCTGGTTCGAGACACCGAAAAGCGCTAAGGTCGAAGGAGAGCCCAGTGTAGACAAATGAATCGGAAGTGAATAGGATCCACCAGGTGGTATGGTCACGAACTCCTCTACATAAGTCGAGGAGTTTTCGGGTGTAATGGGCGTAGTATTATAGTAATACGAAATATTGGCATATTGTGTAGGCGAGTATATTACTAGGTAATACATACCGGGGTTTGCCAGTACTCCGTTAACTATCGCCGAACTGTTCTGGACTACGATTCCTTGGAGCGACCCAGTACTGTTGAATTGAGAGAACTCGCTGGGAGTCATAAGTGCTACTGTCACTGTAGCGTTGCTCTCGACGGCGTAAACTATCGCTGATAGGCTACTAACGTGAACTGGAATGTATAAAAAGTATCCTGCCTTTAAAAGGAGAGCGTGTGCAGGTAGGAAAGAGGCGAGGAAGAACGTCATTAATAGTAGGGGGAAAAGTTTCTTCATTAGAAGAAATGGTGAAGGGGACTTTTATAAGTATTACCCCCTAGCTGGGTCATGATCTAGTGTGATACCGTAATTATTCTAAGATGTGCCATACACCATTACCTAAGGCACACAATGTTCCGTCACCGTCATAGGCCCTTACCTCAACGAAGGCGTAAGTCTTCGTCCTCCTTATTACCTCAGCCTCAAATTTGAAAGGAGATTTCTTCATCTGTCTCATGAAGGTTATTGAAAATTGTAGAGTGAAGGCTTCCTTTATTCCTAAACTCCTTACAGCATAACTCCCGGTGTAATCCATAGCGGTAAATATTATGCCACCATGAAGGATACCGCCAATCCTAGTCAGTTCCTCCTTGTAGTCCATTACAGTAACTGCCCTACCCTCCTTAGCTTCCACGAACCTAATCCCCATAAAACGGAACAAGTGTTCACTCCTCTCAAGGAGTTCGTTAAATTCGTTAGCCCCACTCATATGATCCAAAATAGTAATAAGCCCTATTTTAATTTATTCAAATACTTTTTTCAAAGTTCAAATTTAAGGATAAGCGATTTATATTCTTAAATTATTAATTATAATTATGGAACGCTTACTTTTACTCGGAAACGAAAGTATAGCGAGAGGTGCGTTGGAAGCAGGGGTTGCCGTAGCCGCAGGTTACCCCGGTACACCTTCTACAGAAGTAATCGAGACGTTACTCAAAGAAAGGGATAGATACGTAGAGTGGAGCGTGAATGAGAAAGTTGCATTCGAAACGGCGTACGGTGCAGCTATTTCTGGTGCCTACTCATTAGTCACAATGAAACACGTAGGACTGAACGTCGCCTCAGACGCATTAATTAGTTCGTCATACACCGGTGTCGAAGGTGCAATGGTTATTTTTTCAGCTGGAGACCCTTCCATGTGGTCTTCTCAAAACGAACAAGACAACAGATATTATGGCTTAATGGCTTTAATCCCAGTGTTTGAGCCCTTTGACCCACAATCAGCCCACGATTTAACGGTCAAAGCTTTCGAGTTCAGTGCAAAAGTGAAGCACCCAGTCTTACTCGTAAGTAATACTAGAGTAAACCACTCTAGGACATGGGTTAACGTAGGTGTCAAAAAAGCACCGGTATGGGGTAAGTTAAACAAAAAGCCTCAGGTCTATTCTCTCGTCCCCAGTGTCGCGAGAGCTAATAGGGAAAAGCAGCTTAAGAGGTGGGAATTGATCACGGAAGAGGTTAAGGAATTTAACGTGATTGAGGGAGACGGTAAGAAACTTATAATAACTGCTGGTGTAGGCTACGCGTACGTTAAGGAGTTAGTAGAGGATAACGTCAGAATATTGAGGTTAGGAGTATCTGTACCGTTAAACAAAGAACAAATTTTAAAAGCCGTTGACGGAGTCGATGAGGTACTAGTAGTAGAAGAATTAGAGCCGATAGTAGAGACGCAGTTGAAGAACATACTTTTTGACGAAGACGTCAGATTAAAGGTACACGGTAAAGACTACGTCCCTAGGACTGGTGAACTAACCTTCGAGAAAGTAGGTAGGGCTGTAGCTAAGTTCTTAGGTTTACAGCTACTGGAATTTAAAGAACCCGAAATAAAGATACCTGATAGACCCCCCGCTTTATGTCCAGGTTGTCCCCATAGGTCGTCATTTATAGACCTTAAGAGAGGGATAGTGAAAGGGGGGCTAAATGTTACCTTTTTCTCCGGAGACATAGGATGTTACTCTTTAGGAGTTCTACCCCCGTTTAACGTCCAAGATAGCCTCATAGAGATGGGGAGCAGTTTAGGGATAGCCAATGGAGTCTTCAGAGCTACTAACACAATCCCAGTAGCTGTTATTGGGGACTCCACTTTCTTTCATAACGGTCTTTCAGGACTGGCAAACGCAGTGTATAATAACTTACCAGTGCTAATAGTTGTGCTGGACAATAGAGTCACTGCAATGACTGGACAAAACCCCAGTCCTTCAAGGGAAATTGAGATCGAGGAGGTAGCTAAAGGCTTGGGAGTAGAGTTCGTGAAGTGGTTCGATCCGTTCGACCTCAAGAAGAGCATCGACGTAATAAGTGAGGCTACAAAGTGGGTCAAGGAAAAGAGAAAACCGGCAGTGATCGTAGCGAAGAGGGCTTGTGCATTAGACGTTTTAGACAAGATTAACGGGGATTTACCCATAGCTGTAGTTGATGAAAAGAAGTGTACAGGCTGTAGTATATGTTACGATTTCTTTACTTGCCCTGCAATTACAGTGGGCGATAACAAGAAAGCAGTTATAGATACATCGCTATGCATAGGTTGTGGGGCGTGTATCCCAGTCTGTCCACATAATGCGATAACCTTGAAGGGTGAAACACCAAAAGGGTGGGATGAGTTATGGTTAAGTTAAACATCGTTATAGGAGGTGTAGGAGGACAGGGAGTGATAACTATGGGAAAAATGTTAATTAGAGCTGTGAAGCCTTGCTACAGAGCTATATCTTCGGAGACTCACGGTCTAGCACAGAGAGGGGGAGGCGTAAACGTTCACGTGAGAATGGGGGACGTTTATGCCCCCCTAGTACCCCTAGGAACGGCTGACTACGTAGTAGGACTTGAGGCAATTGAAGGTCTTAGGAATATAAAATACGCCAGTAGTACCTCTGGTATATTTATAATGAATACGAAAATACAGAGACCAGCTATCCCGAAAGTGTCTTTACCTACCATTGACGATATCATCAGACTAGTTAAGGAATACATAAAGACAGTCGTGGTAATTGACGCTGAAGACTTGGCCCTGAAAGCAGGAAACCTTAAGGCTGTAAATTCGGTATTGGTCGGGACTATGCTCTCAGTAGGTAAATTGCGGGACTTTGTAGACGAAAGTGTGCTTCTCAATTCCCTTAATGAAGTTAATAGGAAAGCAGTTTATCTCGGTATGGATAATTATAGCGTCCTATAGAGAATTCGGGAAAAGAGATCAAATTAGCATCGAAACTGACCGTTTGTCCCTACACTTTCATTTCAATCATTTTATGTTCATTCAT
>Ga0081529_120828_pt1 | contig 13770 bp, 16 predicted proteins | sample EchGeymetagenome_FD_71012 | JGI IMG/M metagenome (GOLD analysis project Ga0081529, IMG submission 71012) | Ferrous microbial mat and aquatic microbial communities from Echinus Geyser, Yellowstone National Park, USA - transect B T=78-80 C v2... ...
CAACATCATATGATGTACTAGTACCATTTGAAATCCATGCAACCCTTTCCTGACCCATTCCCATATCTAAAACTTTTAATTTATCTAATTCTATCCATTCATCATTAATGATTTTATATTGCATATATACTTGGTTCGCAACCTCTAAACCCCTTATAAAGAATTCAATTGATGTACCACCATTTCCACCACCTTCCCATTTATCTTCATGAAATATAAATTCATTCATTGGAAAATTATTATTCTCAAACCAATAATATAGATCTAAAAAATATTGATTTATATCATATTCTTCAGGTTTTACAAATGCATGTTGTCCAATCATTACAAAACCAGTAAAATGCCTTCCAGTCAATCCAACATTTCTTACATCATTAAACCTTAAACAAAATTGAGGAACAGTTAATTTTTTTGAAGGTGGTTCTGTATATCCTTCTACAACCCATGGCTGAAAATCTGCAATTGATGCAATTACAAAATCTATATCATCTCTCCATCTTGCTACAACAGGATATCTATTTATTATTTCATAACCTCTTTTATTTAAATATTCTGAAAAATTTTTCCATACTTCCTTATATTTTAGTTTTTTTCCGACAGGATTATTTATAAAACCATAATTTTCATGATCTCCACATATCTCTCTATCTTTATCAAAAGTCCAAAAATATCTACCACAAATTTTACATTTTTTTCTAAATAAACCTAAACTCTCTAAAGATTTTTTTGGATACGATTTTTCATAATTAGATTGCACCCTTTTTCTTTAATAATTCATATTTTTGCATTACTAATATTTCGTCCATTGATAGTTCAGAACCATTCATGATCTTTTCTTGTATTTTTGAATATTCTTCAATTATTTTATTCTTATCATCTTCTGATATTTCAACCGTTTGTTTTTGTAATCTTTGGCTTAGATATCTTTGTAAATCCTCATTTAATTTATCTTCAAGCTCTCTTATTCTATCTTTCATTTGTTTTATTTGTTCCTTAATTTTATTATATTCACCCATTATTTCTGTTAACCTTTCTTTTATCTGTTTTATTTGTTCTTTTATAACCTTTCTTTCATCAATATTTTTTCTAATATTTTGACCTATTATTGATAATTTAGATCTATAAGCATTATATTCTTCTCTCAATTTATCAATTTCTTGTAAAACAGAAGATATTTCTTCATATTTACCTAAAAGTTTTCTTAAATATTTTATTCTATTCCAAATCTTCTTTTCTTGAGAATATGATAAAACTTCTGTCTGTAAAACATATTCTAATGTCTCTAATTCTTTTTTATATTTATTTATATCTTTTAAGATATCTTTATTCTTAAATATATCTTTTCTTGCCCGCTTTATCTCATCCAATTTTTTCTTAAGTTCCTCTAACTTTTCCAATGTTTTTTGTCTTTCAGTCATTAAGCTATCCAACATCTTGCTAAATTCTTCCTTCTTATTTCTCAATTCCTTTAATTTTTCCAATAATTCCTTTCTTTCTTTATATAAAACCCTCTTTCTAGAGTATAAATTTTCCTTTTCCTCTCCTATCTTAATTAATTCTTTTTTTGCCAAGATAATGCCTCTATAAGTCTTATCTGAATCTGTCACCTTAAAATAAAATTATATATAAAAACTTATAAATTTTAGAAACCGAATAACGATGATAAACCTTCTAATGATTGTTCCTCCTTCTTTTCTTCTACCTTCTTCTCCTCCTTTTCTTCTTTCTTTTGCTCTACTTGTTGTGGAGCAGCCTGTACTGGAGCAAAGGATAATGATTCTTCCTTTATTTTATCCAAATCAACCCCTTGTAAACTTGCTAATACAGCATTTACCATTGCATCATTTGGCTCTATCCCTGTTGATGTCAATACCTTTTTTATATTATCTGCATTTATTTCTTTTTTAGCTTCATGCAATAACCATACTGCATATATATATTCGAGACCCATTTTATTATTGTTAAAAAAAATATATTTAAAAATGATGGTCCTCTTACTTTATATCCTCAAATCTTTGAGTTAGTTTATCCAGTATAGGTTTTACTGTGGTTGTTAATAAATCCTCATAAGATACCCTATGTGGCTCAAAGGGACCATGTCTTCTCATATACTCTGCAATTTCCAATGCTTTATTTCTTGTATAATCAAATGCTGGATCATCAAACATATCTTCTGGTCCATATAGTCTATCTTTTTTTACCTGAAATCCCAATGCAATTACCCTAGGAGGTCCATCAAACCTTGTTGCCCTTGCATTCTTTAAACTCACAGGTAATAAAGGACCCCAATAAGATCCCCTCATCCATCCATTTACCATATATGGAAATGAAAAAGCTTCTAATATTTCTCCAACGGCTGGAAATCCTTTTTGTGCTCTTACAATCATTACTGGATCATCTTTTCCTGCATATCTCCCAGCTTCTTCATATAATCTTTCTGTAGAAGAAACTGAAATAGGTTCGTCCTTTGGATATTTATCAGATCTTGGATATACTCTTTTTATAGCAAATATTTCAGATGTTCCAATTAGTAATAATAAATCATAAATTTCTTCTGGGGAATTCAAATATACTCTCTTATGTTTATATAAATCCCATACCTCAAATCTAAACCCAGGTCTCATATCGGGATCAATTACTAAACCTGGTGTATTGAATGGATTTGCAAACATCTGGAATAAAGGATAATTAAATGCTCCTGATTCTGTTTTATCTGCAGCAAATACAATTATTGATTCTGAAGATCTTAATGTAAATTCCATTTCTGCAACTCCTGGCCCCATTCCAATTAATGAACCTGTAAATTCGTTTTTTAATAAATCTCCACCAGCACCATATAAATTCATTTCTTTTGCAATTTCTGAATTTTTCTTAAATATATCAAAAGCGATTTGATGTATTTCTCTATTATTTTCCCCTTTATTATGTAATATTATTAAATTTAAATCATCCCCAACATGAGATACAAAATAATCAAATATTTTTTCTCCCTTATATTTATCTAATATATCTGAGGCCGTTTCTTCAAATATTTCTGGAATTGTTGAATTTCCAACTAAACTTCCTATATCCGCTTTTAAAACACTTATTGTTATTTTTTCCGATGAGGTCATATAATAACTTTTAATTTCATTTTTTATAGTATTATTATACCACCTAGAGGTATAAAAATTTCAATAGTTAAATACCTTTCTAAAAATATTTAATAATGGCGAAGAGTTCACCACCTTACATAAAATATATGATACATGCGTCAGTATATATTGATGGAGTAGTTGAGAAACCAGATGTAATAGGAGCAATATTTGGACAAACAGAAGGGCTATTAGGATCAGAAATGGATCTAAGAGAATTACAAAGATCTGGAAAAGTAGGAAGAATAGATGTTGATCTTAAGGTAGAAAATGATAAAACAATCGGAGAAATTAAGATACCAACAAGTTTGAATAGATTTGAAACTTCATTAATTGCTGCAACATTAGAAACTGTAACGAGAATTGGACCAACACATGCAACAATAAAGGTACAAAAAATAGAAGATATAAGAAAAACAAAAGTACAACAAATATTAGAAAGGGCTAGAGAATTATTGGGAAGATTGATAAATGAAGAATTACCAGATCCAAAGGAATTATTATTATATTTAGAATATTCACATAATATGAAGACATTAATTGAGTATGGACCTGAAAAACTACCTGCAGGACCAGATATAGATAAATCTGAAGAAATAATATTGGTAGAAGGAAGAGCTGATGTTCTAAATTTATTAAGATATGGAATTACAAATGTAATAGCATTAAATGGATTAAATGTACCAAAAACAATAATTGATCTATCAAAGAAAAAGATTATAACAACTTTCTTTGATGGGGATAGAGGTGGAGATCTATTAGTAAAAGAATGTATGTCAAGTGGTGTTGATATTGATTTTGTGGCAAAGCCAGAAGCTGGAAGAGAGGTTGAAGAATTATCTGGAAAAGAAATATTAAAAGCATTAAAGAATAAGATATCATTTGACCAAATTAGAGCATATTATGAGAAATTAGAAGGAACTGCTGAGGATATAAAAAATATTAGGAGCGAAAAAAGAATAAAAGATCCAACATTACAAAAATTAAAGTCTTATATGAATGATGTGTTTAAAACTGATCAGGCTTTATTATTGGATGAAAACTTTAATATATTAAATAAAGTACCTGTAGATAAATTGGGGGAGACAATATTGAAACACAATAATTTAGCATATTTGGTAATGGATGGCATACTAACAAGAGAATTGTTAGAATTAATAGAGAAAAATACAAATATAAAATATGTAGTATGTATAGATAGTATACAGAAGGTTAGTAATAAAGTAAAGATATTTACAATAAGCGATCTTGATAAAATCTAGCTTTTTTCTATTTGATAGTTTATTATTCCATTAATAGAATTATTTCCTATAGATGAATAATATAATGTTAAGTATAAAAGTCCACCAAGTTTTTCCCATTGAACAATTGTCAATCTTGTTTGATCATCCAATTCAAAATTATATTGTAGAGTAATATGGTTGTCTGGTTGTATCATGTATATATTCTGTAAAAAGTTTCCAGAAGTTATTATTGATGATGTTTGATATGAATTTCTTAATCCTAAATATGAGAAATATATTTCAACAGAATAATTATTTGGATTGTTTACATTAAAAGAAAAATAATTTCCGTCTACGCTAAAATTTGATATATATAAACCATATATATTTTCAGGATTTACCATCTTATTTCCACTAAAATATGTCGAATATGAATAATATATTAGGTAAATTACTATCAAAGAAAATGCCAGAAATAATACATTTAATATTATCTTTTCCCTATCCATAATATATGGATGAATTTAATAAATTAAAAATATATCATATGAAAAAACTTAAAGAGGCTAAAGAAAAACATCTAGCAGATCAACCTATATATTATATTTTAGATCTTATTAATTCATTAGATTTCTTTTTTACAACATCTTCATGTGCAGGTAGGATAATTTTATTAAAAATACCGAAAAGTGGGAAAAAATTTGAGGCGGCATTTTTATTTAAATCCCATTATTATGTAAACTTTTATTATATATGGAATAAATTATTAGAAGTATATAAAAATTATGACGAAAAAATATATTTTAAACAAGAACCATTTATTTTGCATGTATCTTCAAAAAATATAGAAAAGGCATATGAAATATTAAATATTGCAAGAAAATCTGGATTTAAGCATTCTGGAATATTTTTAATAAATGATAAAAGAGTGATGGTTGAAATTGTTGGAAATGAAAAAATCGAAACAATTGTATCAAAAAATAAAAAATTGTTGATAAGTAAAGGATATTTTTATAATTTAGTAAAAGAGGCAAATGAGAGATTAAATAATGTAAGAAAAAGAATAAACATGTTTTATAAAAATCTTCTATCCTATTATATAACAAAATGAATTATTACAATAATTATTTATTGTTTCATTATTTATTTTTACAAATTCATATAAATAATAATTGTATATAAATTGATTATTTATATATGCTTCTGGAACATCACATTCAGCATTAAAATAATAATTTCCATTATTATAATAGCATCCAGATTCAATTGTACATGAATTTGATAAATAATTTTCCAATGAATTTTGTGAATTTAAACAGTCAGAGTCATTTTCATATGGTCCAAATTGTAATGTTTCTTTATATATAGAACAACTGACATTATTATAATTTATTTGAATATCTAAAGGTATTAAAGCTGGATAGTATCCGCTAGTATAATATGCATAATTTTCTAAAATATTTTCTACAAAATTTTCATCAACTTTTATATTTTCTTCAGTATTAATATTTACACTAGTTATATTATACCAATATCCATTGAATATATTGACTTTATTTAATATTTGATAATTGAAAATGGATAAAACAGCATTTACATTATTATATAAACATTCATACATATATTCTGGATATTTATCATTTATTATACATTGATTATTTACAATCTGTCCAACGGATTCACATGGTATCACAATTGTTACATTTGTAATATTTGGATATTCTGATGGTAAAAGTTTCGATGTATATAAATCTAGAACATAATAATAAGTATTATTAAATGAAAAATTTAAGTATAAATTATCACCAATTGTTTCTTCAGAATATGCATTTTGATACAAATATATATAATCTGATTGATTTGTTAAATTATAATATATATACTGAAATGTTTGATTGTATAGATAATCGATTAATTTATTATAATATAGTAAATATGGATATATTGGATAATCTATTTGATTATTTAATTGAGGAAAACTTAAATTTCTTTCATATTTATTTAATACAAAGAAAGAATAGCTGGGATCTGATAATACAAAATTATATTTAGACTCGTCATAATAAAAACCTTGATATGAAATATTCCCATATTTAAAATTTAAATTTGTATCTAAATATCCAATTTCTTTTCCTAAATCTCCATTTACAATAGTTCCAATATTGTCAAAGATATTTATAATATTTTGGTAATTTTTTACATTATTTAAAGGAATTATTGGAACACATAATGAATAAATTATATTGTAATTATTTCCATTATTTTCTACATTACTTAAATTAAATAAAAAAGGTATTTGACATTGCGAATAATAGTCTGGAATATTATTTCCAAATACATAATTTATATTATATGTAGATCCAGAAAAAATATTTGTTAAAAGATTATTTAATAAATTATATCTAATATCAAATGGAATATAAACAAACAAGATATATAAAAATCCCTGATACGTAATATAATCTTCGCTTAAATATTTTAAAGATTGTGTTGCAAGCTGAAGCTGGGAATTTAAATAATAGATACCAAAGAGAATTAAAATTATTACTCCCATGAATAATGCCAATGGTGCCAAAGATGTTTTCATATAAATTCGATAAATTTTAAAATTATTAACTTTAGTGAACTAAGGTGGATACTGGCTATAGTTTACATAAAAATTATATAATACTGTTGGTGGACAAACCTTGAATACATATGAATTACCATTTAAATAAGCATTATAATCTATATATTCTTTATTTGGACATACTCCAATTGTTGTGCCATTTAAATAGAATGTTATAATCGTAGCAGAATTATTTAAATAATATACTTCTTCATTTGCCAATTCATTTATTATATAATTATCCAATGCGGTATTATTATTAAATCCAGCATATATATCTATTGCGGGAACAGTTACATTGTCAAAATAAATTAAAGAATCTAAAAAACCATTTGCAGATTTATATTCAATACCAACGGCATTTAAACTCGCAATATTATTTAATGTTGGATTTCCATACGAAAATATATTAAAGATAAATATAAAGAACATTGCTATAATAATTAATACTGCAATAGTAAATGATAAAAAGAAACCAATCTGTATTTTCATTGTATTTGAGTAATATTACATGACGATATATTTATTTGGCCTCCAGCAATTATATTACATGTCTCATTATATATTCCATTCATATAAAGATCTCCTACCCCATATAAGGATACTATTACTGGTTCTCCACTATCATACTCTGGTAAAGTAATATAATATGATACTATTGGTTGTATATATATTTCACTATAATAATAAGGAATTCCTCCAGATAAACCAGCAGATAAATCAGAAGAAGCTATTGCATATATTTCAGTATTATTTATAATTTGATAGTTTTGATATGCATATTGTGTCTCATTATATATATATGAACTATAATTATAGAAATAATCGATCAAAAATTGGTTTAAAGATGGTAGATTTTCATATGTATAACTTATATTATTAATATTATATGCAACATAATCTGGATTTACATTTATATTGTTTTCAAAACTAAGGTTATATGGATCATAAGAATATGAATTGTTTATATTGTTAATATTATAGAAAAAGAAATATATATAATCGTCATAAGAAAAATTTACATATGTAGTTATAAATTCGTTTGATTGGTTTGATTGGTTAATATAATAATAAAATGTTCCGGATATATTCATAAAACATTGCTGATATGTATTATTATATTCATTAATAATATTTTGATTTGGTGCATAAAATAATAATAATGGATTTTGAGTATTTTCATATAAACAATAATTTAATCTATCAATTAATAGACTATCTGTAAATTGTTGATATGTATATTGTGAATATGATTCAATATTAAATAATGCATATAATATTGCTATAATGAAAAATGCAAATATTATCACAACTGAAGCAGCTATATATTCAATTATATCTTTTAAAGATAATGATCTCATGATTTAGAAGATAATACTGATACATTTAAATATGGGCCTCCATATTCCAAACCTACCTTTGACAATATAATAAACTCAGGAAATACTTCTTGACCATTATTATCTATATTTCCCAAATCTAGTTTAAATATATTATCCTGCGATTCTTCAGATGAATTATAATAAATATATGTAAAACTTGTATTACATAAATAGTAATCTTCACATCCATTATAAAATGTAAAATTTGGATTATAATATATTGATAATGTTAAATATGGTTGATATACTGTATATTGTCCATTCGGAAAGAGGTAAAGCAAGTTACCCTGACCTATAAATTGATTATAATAACAACTAGCATATGGATTAGATGTAGATTGCAAATATTCATATACAGTAATTATTCCAGAAAATGCCATATTAAATGCAACACCGGCTACAAAATCCCAGCCAGGCGGTAAGACTTCGTCTAATATCATATCCCCAACACTCGTTACAGAAAATTCTACAGTAGAAAATAAGGCAGGTCCTACTGAAGATTGCAATGCATTAAAAATATCACCCCAAATATTATTATTTCCATTTGAATATTGCAAATATGTAGATTGTTCTGTATATAATGTATACATACCAACAAAGCCCATTAATGTTTGTTCGGCAAATGATTTTGTGCTTTTAAATATATAATTTATATAATTCAAAGCTTCTGATTCACCTCCTGCAGCACCAGCAGATCCAAAAGCATGAATATATGAAAATACTTCAGTCATAAAAGAATTTATTAGATCATCTCCAAGCTGTTGCCATAGATTATATTCATAACATTCTCCAATACTAACAAAAAAATCATTATTATCATATAATGGATTTGGTGGGGAATAAGAAGGCATTGGAGGCATTATCCTAAATTCATAGAAAAATGTCGGTTCATTTGTTACTAAAAATGCTGAATTCATATTTCCAGGTTCGGATGTCGAATATGTAATAAAACCAGCAACTTCTAATATTAAATAAGGATTATGCGTACCAAATATTCTTGCAACAATATATGGAAAATATATTCCTATTAATGATACAATTATCAAAAATATTGATGCTATTATTGCATCTAATAATTCATCTAAATCCATACTATGTAGAAACGGTTTCTCCTAGATATATATTAATGTTTGCCGTATTTCCATTAGTACTAGTATCTATATACATTACTGTTGGTGGTAAAGAACCTGCAAAATATAATATTGGAAAGTTTATTTGAAAGAGATTTATAAGAAAATTAAAGGTATCAGCATTTATGAGCTCACCTTCAAGATTACTAAGAGATATTTGAGAACTTTGTGGAAATCCCGATAATTCTACACATCCTGATGAATTATATGGTAAATTATTGTTATTTGAATTTATATTTGGATTTGGATCGCAGTATATATTACCATTTTCACCAGTTAGAGATATATATGTACATCCATTACTATTACATGTTATGTTTGTATCATTTAATATAGCAAGAAACAATGGGGTTGTTGGAATAAAATTATTTATTATATTTATAACAATTTGAAAGTTACCTAAATTTTCATTATTGGAATATAATGCTAATAAACCAGCATTATCATTTAATCCTTGTATTGTTATATTTATTTGATCTACATTTAATGATTGTTGTTTTATTAATTTACAATATGCTAATGCTGGTGCAAATATGATAGTATTTCCACTATCTGTTGTAGAAACATTCCAATATACTATTTTAACAGATAAAAAACCTATAACCTGGTTTGGAGGAAAACAATGATATAATTGTAAATACCATCCATTATTGTTTGTTAATACAAAAACATAATTATAATCATAATCATTTATAAATACAGTTCCATTAATTCCCTTATTTATATCGTTTGCAATTGAATTTAGGTATCCAGTATACTGAAAATCTTTCCCCATAGCTATTCCAATAAATACCATAATAATATAAAATATTAAAACTACCAATACAATTAATGTTATTATATCAAAAATTATTCCAAGAAAATCGCTTTTCATATTATCATAATCCAGATTGATTTAATAAGTTATACCCAACACTTGTTACATTTACCTGCATAGAATGATTTACTATAGAATAATAAAATAATATTGCTAAAACTATTATAACCAATGCAATAATTAAAAATATTAAAAAGTTTATTGAATCATCCGCTTCCATAGTTATTGCTATTTATATTATTTACAACATTTGTGCCGTTTGTTTGTGATATATTATTAAATAAATTTACCCCACCTTTGAAATAAAAGTAAATAAATATTACTAACAATACTAGAGCAACTATAAATAATATTATTGCTATTAAAAATGTATTTACCTGTGTTTTTTTATCCATTTCCCCCTATTAATTGATAATTAGCAAGTATGTTTATATTTAGCCCTATTTTTGGTCCCAATATAACAAAAACGAATATTAATATTAATATAATAAATATTAATGCTAAAATTATCTTTAAAAGCTCTCCAGTTTCCATTATAAATCTAAAAACTTTGCAATTTATAAACTAACTTCCCCCTACAATTGATGTCAATAAGATTACTCTATTTCCTCCCTCATATGTATATTGTATTATTATACCATTTGGTAATGATATATTACCTGGAATAATTGTAACTTGGTTTGGTGAAGGATTGTTTGAAGTTGAACCTAATAAATAAGTATCACCACTTGAGTCTACCCCATACGAATTTACTAATAGTTTATCATATAGATCTGAATCTTGTGGGTTTGATGACTCTATACTACTATCTTCATCACTTAAAACCTGACAAGGAATATTAATATTACTATTTGCTATTACCTTTTTTCCATACATAACATCCAATGGAACATTATTATAATATTGCATCATTTCCAACATACATAAAACATCATTTAATGTAACATTATATGTACTATTATAGTCAAATAATAATAGTGCATATTCATTATGATTGCCCGCTATAGTTACACTTTGTCCCAATGTTTCCCCATATGTATAGAATAAATATTTTGCAATTAAATATGTTGCATATAAATTTTGACATTCTGATGATGTTGGATTATTGCAATATTGCTCTATAGAACCTACATATGATTGATTTAGATCATTAAGCATTCCATTTATTTGGGAACTATCAATATTACTTAAATTCAAAGCCACTACACCTTCTGGAACTAAATAATATAAAATTGGTGCTTGCATTGCATATGCTAAATTATTCAAGGAGTAGGATGCTATATCTAAACCAATTGTTCCGCCCAATAAACCTGCACCCAAAGGATTTAAAAAGACAGTTTTATATGCATTTCCAACTCCAGATGCAATATCATCTATTGGAGCTCCCCCAGTATCAAGACTTTTAAATAATATATTTCCTAAGGGCATATTCTTTATCTCATTTTCACTATATCCTGCACTTTCTAAAAGCTCTATATTCTCATCATAATTTTCTTTCAATCCACCAACTATACCAACGACGGTTGTAACAGCGATAACTCCTAATAATACGTCATTTGCAATTGTTGAGGCATCAGATATTCCTTGTGCTACTGGATTTATCATAAAACTTACACTTCCTGATAATGCATATCCAAACTTTGCTTCTGGTCTACCTGCATAACTAATACCTCTTAATACATTAAAGAAAACCAATATTACAAATATTATAATAATAATTGCAATAATAAGTTCTATTACACTATCACTTATAGATTTCATATCATTTATAAAAATCTTGGATTTTATTAATTTTTTATAATGAATTACAATAATTATAATACTTAAAAAATAAATAATACTAAAAAAATTATATAAAAAATAAAATTAAAGCAATAGTTATATTTTTTATATTATCTTTGATAATGTTGAGTACAAAAATTATAGCACAAACAAATTTAAATGGCCAACAATATACAAATACATCAATTATTATTATAACTAATAATAGTCGTTTTGGTTATGGGTTTTCAATAACTAGTTATAACGGTCTTGTTTATATTTATTATACAGAATTGCAATCATCAATTGCAACTATTAATGGTTTAGTATTTAATGGAACTGAAGAAATAAATGCACCTTTACCAAATTTCAATGATTTAGGAGAAGGCAGTCCGGAATTAGTTGAATTAAATAATGGATCATTAATGTTGTTATGGGGTGGTGTGCCAATTGGAGGTTATAGTTTAAATAATTTAACAATCCTTCTTCAAGCTTCAATATTAAATAATAATGTTTGGGGACCTGTTATTAATTTAACAAACAATGGTATTGCATTAAGTTATTATAGTGATGGAAATTATATATATTTAGTTTATGAACCTACAATATCTCTTAAATATAATAATACAACACTTGAAGAATTAACACTTTCAGACAATGTTATTAAATCTTTAAATATTCCAGGTATTACTGGTATTGTTTCTGCAAATAATGGTTTGGTTATTGTTCAATTTGTAAATGATACTTATGGTTTAGTAAACATGAATAATGGTGATATTGAATTTGTAAACGCAACAGATATTGGTTTTGTTAATAATTCATTATATCAATTTTATAATGGAGTATTAACAATTAATCAAAATTTGACATTTAACTTGCCAATATATGAAAGTGCATTTCCAATATTATGGAATAATGGATATATTATAATTGCATGGAGACCCGGTTTATTAAGTGTATATTATTGGAATGGTACAGAATTGCAACCAATTATTAATTTTACAATCCAATTTACAATAATTCCAAAGGCAACAATTTTGAATAATGATCTTTATTTAGAATGGTTTGGATTAAATAATATTTCGACTGTTCAAGGTTCAATATATATGTCAATAATACCATTACCTTATCAAATAAATCAATATACTAATGAAACAATAACTAATAATACTATAAACAATAATTATAATACTTCTACAATATCAAATTTTAATACTTCTTCATATAATTCAATACAAAGTACAAATATTACATCCAGTAAATCTTCATTTAGTTCAATACCAGTTTGGTTTATTATTTTATTAGTTGGTGTTGTAGTGTTTATTATTTTATATTAGCTTTTTTAGGTTAGGGAATTAAAAATATTTATAAAACTTATATAAAAAGGTTTATTCATTTAATAATTATGAAAATAATTATACTTTTAAAATTTTATTAAAAGTATATTATATGAAACTACCCAAAGATTTAAAGGGTATTTCCAGAGGCTTAGATGGTATTTTAGATAGATTAGATAAATTAGAGAATACTGTAAAAGGTAGTTTTAAAAAGATTAAAAATAAAATTGAAGAATTTCCAAAATATTTAGATGATATATCAAGAGAAATAAGAGATAAAATATCAGAATATAAACCAATAATAATAGGTTCTGCAATTGCAGCATCCCCTCTTTATGTAAAAGCTCCGATTTTAGCAGGATTACAAATAATAAAATT
>Ga0081529_128382_pt1 | contig 13701 bp, 14 predicted proteins | sample EchGeymetagenome_FD_71012 | JGI IMG/M metagenome (GOLD analysis project Ga0081529, IMG submission 71012) | Ferrous microbial mat and aquatic microbial communities from Echinus Geyser, Yellowstone National Park, USA - transect B T=78-80 C v2... ...
ACTATTCCGCTTCTTTTTGCAGCTATTATATCTTCTCTATTAACTATTCTAATTTTGCTTATAAATAAGATATTCCGCTAGAGTTTTTTAAATCTAATCTACAAATGTTTAAGCAAAAAAGGGGACTATATAAATTATATAGTTGACAATAGATTATAATTTACTTTATAGGTAAAATATATAATAGTCGAAGCTGTAATAGGCATGAGAAAAAATGGATAAAGGAATTTCAAAAACGCCTTTTGCTCCTATTGATTCACTGAAGCTAACTTTCAACCATATTAAAGTTTGGTACATTTCTGGTATGGGATTTTTTACTGATGCTTATGATTTGTTCATAATAAGTGCAATTCTGGACGTTTTAATACAGTTGCATGATCCTAATTTTCCACTAAATAGTTCTACAGAGGGTCTTTTAGCGTCATCTGCGTTATGGACGGCAACAATTGGGCCATTAGTCTTTGGTTTCTTAGGTGATAAGATAGGAAGGAAGGCAATATATGGGATTGAAGCAACGTTGATGGCGGTTGGTGCTTTACTTTCTGCGATCTCTCCAAATATATAGTCCCAGGATAAGGTTCTTTTTCTTTCAAATAGTTTAAATTAATGTTGCATGTTTTCAACAAATTAAATATCTTTTTAAGTATATTATTCATCCTTTCCTCAATTTCTTTATCATAAAAATAAGAAGAAAACTTATTTAAAAAAGGAAAATAATTCAAAAACTTCAAACTTAAATTGAATATTAATTTATTATCTAACATAAATTTTTCCAGCTTTTTACTATAGCCCATCAATTGATACATATGACCAGTATAAAAAATAATGTTACTTTTTTCATCAATTTCTATACCTTGAGACCATTCAGCACATTTTTTTGATAGTCCTAACGGATCTTTATATTTTAAAATTATTTTTACAAGCAGTTCAGCTAGATATTTTTTTTGATCCTTTCTATATTTAATTATCAATTTTCTTCCTAACTCGCTTACCTTTCCTGCGTTAACTCCTGCAGGACATACTTCAAAGCATGCATAACAACCAAGGCAAGAATAATATGCTTCACTTATATTCAAACTAAAGTTTGAACTATTTTTTATCTCTTTTATCAAACTATTTGCTAAATTTACCCTTCCTCTTGCACTAATAAAACCTTTATAACCTGAAGCTGAGAAGGTCGGGCATACAGAATCGCAGAAGCCACAATTAATACACTTACTAGCTTCTTTTTCCAATTCTTCAAGAATTTTATTCAAGTAACTTACCTCTATTTAGAATATTTTTAGGGTCAAAAACCTTTTTTATTTGTTTCATAATTTCTAAATTTACTAAAGAATTCTTTGCTTTGAATTCTTCTATTAACAACTTTTTCTTCTCTAAACCTATACCGTGCTCAGCTGAAACACTACCCTCATGTTTTAAAGCGATTTTTCCTGTTTCTAAGAGAAATTCTTCTGTTTTTTTCATTAATTCAACATCATTTGGATCTGTAAATATCGTAATATGAATATTACCATCACCGATATGTCCTAACAACGAAATTTTGAAATAGAAATTCTTATTACACTCCTGAATTTCTTTTAACGTGATCGCTAATTTTGAAGGGGGTACAACTATATCTCCAATAATCATATACTGATTCATGCTCTCCCTTTCAACCAATAAAGAGGAAAGTATTCCCTTTCTTGCCAAATAAATCCTTTCCATTTCAATAGGGTCAGTTGTAACCTTACTTTGTATTGGATTTAGAGAATTTATAATTTTATATGCTCTTTCTAGTAAGGGATCCAATGAACTTTCTTCCGAAGCAATGTCTAATATTAACATTACATTGGAATTCTCAGGATAGCTTATTCCTTTTGTCTTCTTTATAGATTCTAATGCTATTTTATCCATGAATTCAGCGATCATTGGAGTTATTCCCTCTTCTTTAACTTTCGCAACAGCTTCTCCAACTTTTTCAATTTCATCATAATAAGCAAGTATTCTTCCAATTTTTCTAGGTTTGGGAGCTATTTTAAGTATAGCCTTTGTAATTACAGCTAAAGTTCCTTCCGAACCGATCATTAATGCAGTTAAATCATAACCTAAAGATCTTTTCAAAACCTTTCCACCAAATCTCGTTATTTCTCCATTGGGAAAAACAACTTCCATGCCTAAAACCCATTCCTTCGTTGTACCATACATCGCAGCCCTCAAACCACCAGCATTCGTAGATATGGTACCTCCTACAGTTGAAGCAATAGAACTCGCAGGGTCAGGAGGATAAAAGTATCCAAACATATCTAAATAAGAGTTTAAATTTTCAAGCCTTACACCTGCTTCAGCAACAACATATCTAGATATAGTATCCAGCTCAAGTATTTTGTTAAACTTTGCCATGCTAATCACAATGCTATTTTCAAATGGAACGGATGCGCCTGTTAATGAAGTTCCGCCTTCTCTAATATAAACTGGTATCTCATTTTCATAACATAGCTTCATTATCCTTGATAATTCCTCTACATTATTTGGAATTGTTACAGCTAAAGGTAAAGAACCTTTAAAAAAAGATGCATCTCTTGAATAAGGAATTATTTCTTCTTTTTTATATAATAATGAATTCTTATCTAAAATGCTTGTAAGCTGCTTAATAATATCCACAATTTCAACATCGAATAAAAAATATTTTAAGTTATTTGAATCTGAAAACTAATCGATAATATTCAACGTTTAATTGGCCACTAGCTGTTCTTTCAAATAATGGAACATAAATAATGTCCGAGCCAAAAAAAGGTGCAGTTATCCTTGTTATTGACCCAATTTTACCCATGCCTATTATAATCTCGGGAATATCTAAATTTTTCCTTATCCAGTAGGCTAATTGCAAAATTTTAAGTGCATCTTTAAAAGATCTAGTTAAAGTTGCTATTTTTATAACATCTGCATTTAAATCAAGACAATTATTCGCTATAGATTTAAGATGCTTAATGCTTGGTGTATTCTTAAAGTTATGGTAAGATAATATTATTCCTGATTTTCCTTTAATTTTATCTAAAGATGTTTTAAGCTCTTTGTATTTATTAGCCCATTCATACTCTATATCAACTAAAGTAGGATCGTAATTTAAAGCTTCAAAAATCGTCTTCAATCTTTTATCATCTTCAACATAAACTTTGCCACCTTCTTCTTTTCTTCTGAAAGTAAAAATATAAGGTATTTCTTCTTTTTTAAAAAAAGGCAGTATATCATTAAGTTTTATATTTTTTTTATAAAGATAGTCATATCTGATTTCATATATTTGGAATAATTTTTTTTCATAACAAATTTTTATTTTATTCATCGTTTTTTTATCAAAGCTTGTTACAGATGCACATAATAAAGGTGTTTTACCAATACTGACTTTTCCGAATTTTTTGATATTACTTAACTCAAATCTTTTTAGCATTCTTCAATAATCATAAAAAATTATCCGTATTAATATTATGGTATAACTGGGGGTTGAGTGTTTAATCCCATCGAATATAATTCATAAATAGGAAGTCCATATGCTACAATTATAATAACTATTGCAATAGATACCAAAATTCTTAAATTATCTAATACTGTCATTTTGTTTTTTTCAAAATTCATTATCGCACCATTAATTAGACCAACTTTCCCTCTCCATAGCGTCATCGATGTGTTGTAAATGAAAAAACACCTGAGGTGAACAAGAATATTCCTCCAAATGATGCTATTATAGAAAGAAGAATCCAATCATTAGGTATGAATGGATAATTCAATATTGATGAGGTCCTTCTTGGCATTCCAGATAAACCAGCTATGTAATAACTAATAGAAAAAATCATCATTCCTACAAACCAAATATATGGTTGAATTTGAGCTAGTTTAAAGTTAAATAGATTTTTTCTAAACAAGATAGGCGCTAAAAAAATATAAAGAACCCATGAATGTCAAAGTTACTGCTGTTCCTACGGTGTTGTGGAAATGGCCTACTATCCAAGTTGAATTATGAACTTCATAATTTAACATATAACTTGCGTTTATAATTCCTGTTATTCCTCCTACCCCAAATACAATGAATGCAAGCATAATAGATGAAAATGTAGGATTTTTTCATGGTAAATATTTTAACCACCCTAGTATGCTATTATTTCCTTCTTCTCTAATTTTATTCTCAAGTGTAGCCAGTATGTTAAAAGCTGTTAGAAAACTTGCTATAGCTACAATGTAAGTTAATATTGTTTGTAAGAATTTGAAATAATTATCTATACCTGGGTCAAAAAATTGATGATGTAAACCTACTGGTGTAGAAGTTATTATAAACAAAATAAATACCACTTTTGCCATATTTTCGCTATAAAGATTTGTGTTCAGAACTTTTGGTATAATAAAGTACCAAAGAGTAATAGCAGGTATTAGCCAGAAATAAACTAATGGATGGCCAAAATACCAGAAATAAGTTCTTGCCTCTAGTGGACTGATAGATAATCCTAATAAAGACATTGGCAACAGATCTTTAACAATTTCAATAAAAAGTCCAGGAGTAGCTTCAAGCCAGACAATTAATGTAGTTAGTACTCCATAAACAGGAATTGGTATTGAAGATCGTGGATTATTTTTTCTCCATCTAAAATACGCAATAAATATACATGCTGTAAATAGCCAGGTTCCTATGACAAGAATAAGTAAACCTATATAAAATGTAGAACAAGCTTCCAACGGAGGGTAGAATGTATAAAGTACGTTTGAATTTCCGCTCAATATAGTTATCAAAGATATTACTGATCCTACTAAAGAAAGTAAAATTGAACTATTTAATAGGCTTTTATTTAAGCTGATATTTAACGCCCTAGTTACAACGAAAATTGCAATTGCGATAATAAAGATACTTGTCCAGACTATGGCCATTAAAACACCATGACCTGTAAGTAGCGTATAATAAGTACTTGGATCAACAGAAATTAAATAAGGTGTTCTTGATATCAACTGCGTTATGCCAAATATTCCTCCTATAGAGAGTGCTATAAGAGCAAATATTAAAGATATCTTTATGATTCTATCTTCAACTTTAAAATTTTCATTTATCATTTTTCAATAATAATAGTTGCATACATAGTTGAATGATAAGTTCGGCAATATTCAGTACAAATTATCAAATAGGTCCCTTCAAAATTGCTAGGTGGATACCAAGTCACTTCTGTGAAATAGCCTGGGATTATCATCATATTAACATTGGTGCCAATAATTCTTAGTCCATGTATAACATCACTGCTTGTTATGTTAAATATAATTTTCTTTGGATTATGCAGCAAAATTTGTGATGGCGAGAAATAAAATCTTTGAGCTATAATGTTGACAACGTAAACACCGGGTTCTTTCTCAAAAACTCCAGGTTTGAAGTTTTTAAAGTGGCAGTACTTGTTGTTATACCACTAGGAGTGTTATAACCCATGATTACCGAGTATGCTAATGTTGCTATTAAGGCAGTAATAACAAACATTATAACAATTATCCATATTAATTCAGCTTTATTTATGAAATACCACCTCCACTAGTAAATAAGAAATATACTAAAAACCACACAATAATTACTATGAAAATATATAATAATAGTAGAAAAAATGTTCCTTTCAATTTATTGATCTTCTTCGTTGTAAAGGAAAATCGATATTCATTATTTAAATTTAATGTATTAGCTATAAATGATTTTATATCATAATTATTAATAAATGTTCCAATATATTTTATCTATCCACTTCTAAATTGTAAATTAAATAAGATAAAGTTATTATGAGATTTTAAAATAAATATGCATTATAATACAATAATATAAAATATTTTTTATCCAGAACAATTGAATAATAAAATTAAAAAATGATAACTTATTATGACGCTCACTGTCACTACTCAAATTTAGGAAAAATATATAATGATTTTTTCATTGCTGCAGTGTCAGTAGATTATAGAAGTTCTTTAAAAACTTTAGCTTTGAAGACAAAGAATATTCTTAAGGGTATGGGTATGCATCCTTGGTATATCAATAAATTAGAAGTGAAAAAATTTTGAAAACAGTCCAAAAAGCAGATTTTATAGGAGAAGTTGGATTAGATTTTAAATATTCCAAAGTTAATAGGGAAATTCAAAAAGAAATTTTCAATCATTTCATTAATATATCAAAAGAAATGGATAAAACTTTAAACATTCATGCATATGCTGCTTGGAAAGAAGCTTTTAGATTATTGCTAAGAAATGATGTAAAAAGAGCAATTCTGCATTGGTACAATGGGCCTTTGGAATTATTAAAGGATATAGAAGGTGCCGGATATTTTATAACGATTAACCCCTCTTTTACGTACAAAGAAAAACATAGAAAAGTTTTAGAAAAAACTTCGTTAGAAATAATTTTAACTGAAAGCGATGGTGGATATGTGTATAACAATAGGCTCCTGGAACCAGACGATATTAAATTAGTGATCGATGAAATTTGCAAAATAAAGGGAATTAATAAAGTAGAACTTTTAGAAAGAATTGAAAAAAATTTAAATTAGCATTTAATTTAAGTTCTTATGTTTGAAGAATTTCAAAATCTTTTTTCTTTTCTACAAATTTAAACTTATTCATTATGAATGGTTTAGCTGTTAAGTCGTAGGGGGTTATAATACCTAGTCCTTTATAAAAAATTATATCATTAGTTAACAATACTTTTGCTGCATCTATAACACTTATCTCCTTTTCAACTATAAAGGGTTTCTTTTTAGGTAACTTTTCGATGTTCGAATCAAGCAAAGATTCTTCAGATGACCTTAATTTACTTAGCCAATAGGGGCTGAATAAGAAACCTAAAATGATTCTATCTGTTATATATTCACCAGATTTCTCAATGAACAATCTTCTTACTTTATTGCTTACCATTTCTCTTATAGCTTCATAAATTGTAGAATCCTGAGAAATGACAATTAAATTGCTTGAAACAAGTTCTTCTAGCTTTATATCTATGCTAATTTGATAATCTAATATTAAGTTAAGTATATCCCTTAAGGTTATTATCGTTCGAAAATCTCTATAGATAATTGCTGCTTGTGATACTGTATAAGTAGACAAATATCTTAACAATGTTGTTGCCTCATCATTAATGTCAAAAGATTCAATATCAACAGTAAAGCTTTTAGCTTCCTTATATAAAAATCCCCATATGTCTTCTATTTTTTCTTTTACGAATCCTCTTAATATTGAATAACCGGAAACAATTTTTGTTTTATTTAAGGGCGATGTTCTTATTATTATAGAATCAAGATTAATATTTGAAAGGATAGATACAACGTCGATTAAATACTCATCACCTTCTATCATTGGATAACTCATTTTTAATTTCTCATAAAACAAGTCCTTAATTTTAATTACATCCATGTTTTTAATTAAATAACAATTTCTTAAAATATATTTTTAATATTTATATTCGCATTCAATTATATATAGAAATCTTAATAAATATTATAATTTGTAAGAAATATTTTAATTAGATTTTATAATACGACTAATTATTTCTTTTTCTAAAACTTTTTAAAAAATTTAGCTTACTCTGCATTAATAAAAAATCTATTTTAGCTTAAAGATGATTATGACAAAAATATCCAAGTCAAAGATAATTATTTAGTATCGATTCGGGATCTTTTAAAGCGTGACCTGTTAGAATTAATACAGTTTTTTCTATATTCAGATTTATTTTTTCTTTAATTTTTAAAAAGGCTGCATATGAAGCTGCACTTGCTAATTCAGCACCGATTCCTTCGATTCTAGCTAATCTTTTTTGTGCTTCTATAATTTCTTCATCCTTTACCTTTACAAAAAAACCTTCAGATTCTTTTACTGCTTTCATAGCTTTTTGCCAATTGACAGGTCTTCCAATTCTTATGGCTGTTGCTTTTGTTTCAGGTTGTTCAACAAAGACCGGCTTATCTAAAGATTTCTCCCATGCATTCGCTAAAGGAGCAGCTCCTTCTGCTTGAACTCCTATCATTTTAGGTAATTTTTCTAACAAGCCTAATTCGTGCAATTCTTTAAATCCCTTCCATATAGCAGAAATATTTCCTGCATTTCCAACGGGAACAATAATGTTATCAATAAAATTTAATTTCTCATATAACTCTAAGCTTATCGTCTTCTGTCCTTCCAGTCTCCATGGGTTAAACGAATTTAAAGGGTAAATTATTTTATTCTCTTTTATTCTTTCAAATACAGATTTCAATGCTAAATCAAAATTACCTTCAATTTCAATTATTTTCGCGCCATGTAATATAGATTGCATCAATTTCCCCTTTGCAACTTTTCCTTTTGGTAAAATAACATAACATTCAATACCTGCTCGAGCAGAATATGCTGAGGCTGAAGCTGCTGTATTACCTGTAGATGCAACTATAATTTTCTTTACGTTATTACTTTTCGCTAAACTTATGGCAAAGCTCATTCCACGATCTTTGAAACTTCCTGTAGGATTTGAACCTTCAAATTTATAATATAAATTTTGATGTTGCTTAGACTTTATAAGTGGTGTATTACCTTCCCCTAAAGATACAATTTCGTTTACAGGAGGAAGAAATTTATGGTATCTCCAAATCCCTTCATAATATTTTTCTACATTTGGATACTCTTTTTTAAAATTTATTGAAACTTCTAACAATCCTTTACAAATATCGCAATTAAATAACCATATGCTCGCTTTATAGATTTTGCCACAATTAACGCATTTTAATATGTATCCAAGCCCATCACAAAACAATATTATGAAATAGATATTTAAGGTTTATTCTCCCATCGGAAAACCGTCTCCTCTAACATCACAAACTGCAACCTTATATTCTTTCTTAATCTCAATAGCTTGTGCTACTCCTGTTCTACCTGGATATTTTTCAAAGTTGACTAAAAATCCATGTTTATTTAAGCTAGGCAAACCTTCCTCAATTATTACAGAGTTATCACCGTTCAATAAAAATCTTGGAAAATCTATTGCTTCATTTATTTTCATACCGTAATCAAGGATATTTGTTACAAAAATAGAATGTTGCTGAGGTCTAAAGTTACCTCCACTCGTACCAATCGCCATAGTAGGAATTTCTTCACCTATCATTAATGTAGATAGTGTATGAAGTGGCCGTTTCCTAGGTTCCAACTTATTTGGACCTTTTGTGCTAAATGCTGATGCACGATTATTTAAAAAGAAACCATAATCCTTAATGTATACTTTTGAACCAAAATAATGAAATAAACTTTGTATAGCAGATACCAAGTTACCATATTTGTCAACTATTGCAAAATAAGTAGTATCTCCTTCACTTTTTTTGAATAATTGAAATGATGTACCTATATTACTTATATCAAGATATTTTTCAATATCGAATTTGACGAACCTTGGATCACCAATCATTTCATCTGTCCTTTTATAAGCAATTTTAGCAGCGTTGATCATTTTTAAAATTCTTTCTTCAGAATTAGGAGAATATTTTCTTAAATCTTGAATTGAAAGTAATTTCAATATTAATAATGTTGTTGCACCCATACTATTAGGAGGAAATTCAAAAATTCTTTTGCCTCCATATTCAATACTAATAGGTTCAATCCATTCTTCTTTAAATTGAGAAAAATCCTCCTCTATAGCTTCCAATCCTTTTTCTCGAAGTTCTTCAATAATATTTTTAGCGATTTTTCCTTTATAGAAAGCATCTGAACCTGATTCTTCTACTTCTTTCAAAGCTTTTGCTAAATTTTTTTGCTTTAATATATAACCCCCTGATACATCTAAAACATTTTCAATGAAGCCTTTATTCAAAAGCGTTCCAAATTCATTCTTAATAGAGCGTGAGAGTTTATCAGTTATAGGAAAGCCCTTTTCAGCATAATTTATCGCATATTTCATTAAATCCTTAAGTTCTAATGTAGCAAATTTTTTATGAAGTGAACAAATACCTTTTACATAACCAGGAACTACTGAAGAAAAAGGGCCATATAATGGTATGCCATTTTTTTCCAAATTATCTAAATTTACATTTTTATAATACCAGCCACTAGAATTTAAACAATAAATTTTATCTTCTCCTGAATTATAAACCATTGCAAAAAAATCGCCTCCTAGTCCATTCAAATGTGGCTGCAATACTGTTAAAGAAAAAGATGCAGCAATAGTAGAATCAAATGCATTACCGCCTTTTTTTAGCACATCATAAGCTGCTAAAGATGCTAGATAATGCTCTGTAGCAACGGCAAAATCTCTAGTGTAAATTGTTTTACTGAGCACAATTTTTAACAATTTTATTGTTATATATTAGTGAGCTCAAATAGCTTGCCATCTTTTAGTATAAAATCCGAAAGGAACTGAATATTCACTAGCATATTAAAAATATATACGAAAATATAAGCTGCAATAATACCTAACATACATGAAATAAGAACATAAGGAAGCAATTTCAAAATTATGTCGATAACAATTTTTTTTCAGTTACACCTATAGCTTTAATTAAATCAATCTCTTTTCTATTATCTGATATTATTACTCTCGAAGTAACAAAAATCCCTACGCTCATAATAAGAAGCAATATGGAAGCAACAACAATTAAAGATGAAAAATTAAACCCATATTTAGATAAATAATAATTTATAGCATCGTTGGGCGATGAAATCCCTAATAAATTAGGATTAAAATTTGTTACAGATGGAGAAATGCTTGAAATGGGCAAATTATTTTGATTGGTTTTTGAGCTTTCTACTATTATTCCTAAATCCGAATAAATTTTATATTCATTTGTTTGAAGAGGATTAATTTTAACTCTGATAAAGTTAACAAAATCTTTGCCTATGCTTATAATTGTTTGAGCAATGTTCAAATTTACAAAAATTTCAGAATCCATAGGAGATTGAGTTTCAAATATTCCAACCACTTTTAAATCAGCTACACTGCCCAATATTGCAGAAACTATTGTTATCCATTGACCTATTCTTATATTTAAAATTTTTTCAGCTTGAATGCCTATAATTGCAGCTAAAGGTAAATCATTGGATAAATTGTTGCCTTCTAATAATTTAAAGTTACTAACCTGAATAAAATAAGAAGGAATAATACCTCGAATAAAAATAGGCTTATTATTAATTAACACAGGAGTTAATATTTCAGGACTTACAGCTATTATACCTGGTATCTTGCTTAAATTATAGCTAAGATAATAAGGTATGTAACTTGTGAATGGCGTAGAAGAAGCTCTGTTGTATATAACTACTACATCTTTGCTTTGTCCAATATAAGACGCAAAGCCTTGCTGAACTCCTTCTATAACAACTAAATTAAATGTAAAAATGAAAGAAATTATAATGATTATTAAGAATAGATTAAAAAATCGCTTATTTTTAAAGTAATTTGGTTTTATTAATATCATAATTCGATATACTTTATTTTAGCATATTTAAATACTGGAAATATTGAACCTATTAAAGATGATATTATAGTTATCATTACAAAATAAACCAATTGATATAAGCTTATAAAAGGTGAAATATAAACATTTTTTAAAAACCAATGAAACATTGTAGATATGATCTGAGATCCTACAAGTCCTAATGAAATTCCTATTATTGATGAAGTAAATGAAATTAAAGAAATGAATATCAATATAAGCATAATCATATTTCTTCTGTTCAAACCTATAATCCTTATCATTATTAGTTCGTTAGAATTATCTCGGATAACCTTAATTGTTATTATGTAAGATAGAAATATCAAAGCGATAAAAATCATAATATACCAAAGATTTAATATTTCCAAGATTTGGTTGTTTATACCTTGAACAAAAATTTGCGTAAAGTTTAAATTTAGAATCTTTAGCTTATTCTCATTTATAAACTGAACAAGATTATTCATATAAGAAAAGTTCTTTAATCCTACTATTACTAATGATGCATAGTTTATGTTGCCTAAAGTTTTATTTAATATATTGAAATTGACAATAGCCATAGAGTCCATTTCTGTATTGCTTTTAAAAATTCCACCTACTGGAAGTATTATAGTTCTATTTAGTATGCCCAATTTTATTTCACTAATTAGACCTGTATAATTTGCTAATAAATAACCAATAAAGGCATCACTTTTATTTATGTTCAATGAATTCAAATTGTATATTTTTGCCAGTAAACTTACGTTATTCACAGCAAGTAGTAAAGTTTGTATTGTTTTATTCGATTCTATAGTAACTTGAAATTAATTCTCCAGTAAAATGTACTTTGTTATATTTTGAAAAATTAGATTATGAATTTTTGCTATATCAATCCTGCTATTTAGAAACGAAGTTGAATTATCGCTTGATATGATAAATTGATTGTTAGAATAACTTAGTTTGGATATATTCTCATTCTGCAAAATTATACTGTTCATAACTGAGGTGGTAGCTATAATAGAACTTACTATTAACGCTATAGAAAATATAGCTAGTCCTATTCCTTTGCTTCTTAATAGGGATTTAATTAATAGATTCCACATTTTCTCTAATTGTGAATTTAAAATTAATTCTCAAAAAACAAATTAAAATTAAAAATTGAATTGATGGCATCAAATTTATAATCCAAATATAAGTTAAATCGTTATTTAGAAATAAGAACATTATTCGTTTATATATGAGTAGGATATTTGCAATTGTCTCAAAAAATAATGAGGTTTCAAACAAAATATTTGAGGGATTAAAAAAATTAGATTTTTATCCATACGATTCCGTAGGAATAGCGACTTTAAACAGAAATTCAATCCATATAAAGAAAAACAAGGGTAAAATTGAAGAAATATTCTCTGAAGAAGACTTAAAAAATTTGAGTGGTAAAATTGGGGTTGGGCATCTTAGATGGGCAACACATGGAGCACCTGCAGAATTTAATTCGCATCCTTTAACAGATTGTTATAACAATATAGCAGTTGTTCAAAATGGAGTCATAAGAAATTTTCTTCAATTAAAGTATGAATTAATTCAATCGAATCACAAATTTGTTTCTAAAACAGATACAGAGGTTATAGCCCACCATTTAGAAAAAATCTCTGAATATAATATAAACTATTTTAATCAAATAACAGAAGTATTAAAAAAACTAGAAGGTTGTTTTTCTTTAGTAATTATTAGTAAAAATTTAAAGAATTACTTAATCGCTTTCAGTAAAGGATTACCATTATATATAGGGTTAGGAAAAGAAGAGAATTACGTATCCTCTGAACCAGCAGGTTTTATTAAACAAACGAATAAGTTCATAAAATTAGAAGAAGATGAAATAGCTCTAGTTGGTGGAGATAGCTATAAAATATTCAGTATAAATGGCTTATTAGAATTGAATAAAGAAGCTGTGGAATCAACATGGAATGAAGATGAGGCAAAAAAATTAGGATATGAACATATGGTTTTAAGAGAGATTATGGAACAACCTTATACTTTTAAAACAGCTATGCATGCCCAAAAGCCATACCTCGAGTTAATTTCTGAATATATATTGAGCAAATCATCCAAAAGCTTTTCTTCAATACCAAGAGAATCTTTTAATTTGGTTCCAAAAATTTTCTCCTGCTTCATTAACATCTCTTTATACTTTTCATCATTGAGATTGTAGTTTTCAAATATTTTTCCAAGCAACATTTCTTTATTTCTTTTTAACCATTCTATTTCATTGCGCAAGCTAAGAACAATTAAAAATCTTTCAGCT
>Ga0081529_117650_pt1 | contig 13669 bp, 15 predicted proteins | sample EchGeymetagenome_FD_71012 | JGI IMG/M metagenome (GOLD analysis project Ga0081529, IMG submission 71012) | Ferrous microbial mat and aquatic microbial communities from Echinus Geyser, Yellowstone National Park, USA - transect B T=78-80 C v2... ...
GAGGAATTATTGATGAGGGGGGAGGAGGGTGGGGTTCCACTGCTTGCGCGTGCCCCCATACAGGCAAGCGAGGCTGCCGAGGAGGCTGAGGCGGCCTTATCAGTGCCCCGCCCAACCATGAATAACGCACCCACCACCACTCAAACTGCTCAACCTACCACTCAGAAAATGAATAACGCACCCACCCCAGCCCCTACCACTCAATCCTCAATTGATACCATAACGCAACTTGAGCCCAATATGAATGACTTAAATGATATCATTAAGCGGTACTCCATTAATAATATTGATAAGGATATTATGACTAGGTTAAGGGATCTCGAGAAACTCCGCATGACGTGGAGGACGTCGTTGGGATCCATGCAACGCCCCTCAATAGGGGAATGGACTTGGGGCCTACCGCGTTACCCCACCATCACTGAGACGAGGAATAATGAGGAGGAAGAGAGCACGACGACATCGGTGCAATCATCAATACAGTCGCCGACGACGACGAGCACGACGACGATACAATACCAATCAACGGGAAGCAGGGAGGAAATGTACCTGCCGCCGCCGCTCCTCTTGGAGAATCCGAATCAAGCAAAGCCGGAGCCGCCTTGGTGGTGGGGCTTGAATCAGGAGGTGAAGCGCAAGGAGCGTGGAAAGGGGGTGAAGGCTGGAAAAGCTAGAGAGAAATTAATGCTCTAACCCATCCATTTTTCTTTCTTCTTTCTTTTCTTTTCTTTCTTTTTTTCTTCATCTATATAGGTTTTATATAAGTGAGAGAACGTTGTTTTTAATAATAAACTGAATCACATTTTTATATATAGGGGATGTTGTTTCTATATAGTGAGGGGCATCATTTTACTAAAATGTGGAGAGAGAGTTTACATTTATCACCCCTACCCTGCCTAATTTTTGCACTTTGTCTGTTTAATTTTTTGCTTTTGTCCATGCCGTGATTTGCTGTTAGTGGCATCTTTTTACGACTCGGGAGGGGAAAAGGGGTTTCACTCAAGGACCAGCATGACCTGCTCCGCTCAAAAATGTTTTTAAGGATCCCCATGATTATTATTTATGCCTAGGAAAAGCAGCAGCGTTGAGAGCATTGGTTCAATTGCGTTGATTATTATTGCTGCTGTCTTCTTTTTCGACCTCTTTTCCTCCCTCATCTCCTCCCTCATGAGGAGTGGGGTTAATCAAGTTGGTAACCTCACCACTGCAGTGCCCACGGCGACTGTGCCCGCTGGGAGCGTCGCGATCCCGCAGTCCCTCAACGCCTCCGGCGCCGTGAGCAAGGCGGCGAGTCAATGGTACACGGTGGCGACTCAATTCACTCCCTACCTCATTAGTGGGGCATTCATTGCCTTCATAGTGGCGCTGGGCCTAATTATTGGGGCCCTAAACGCGAAGGCAACGGATTGATGGAGTGGCTTTTTTAAGCCATGCTCCGCATTGCGCCCATGGATATCTTTACATCTATCTCGATGTTTATGGCGGGATTAGCGCCGGGGCTCGTCCTCGCTTATTACTATAAGAAGAATAATATGGATAGCAAGTTATTGAGTGGTTTCCTGATTTACCTCCTCTCCACTGATCAACGCGTCACCGTGCTCAGCCTCCGCAGCACTGTGGCCCCCAACCTCTACCTAGCAATGAAGGGGGGGTGGCAATACATTATTAGGGTTGATCCCAACCACATCCTCCGCAACCAGTATGGGGGGAGAGTCGCTTTCGCGGTGGGGAATGCAGTGATGGGGAGCAATAATTTCCACATAGTTACTGGGGCAACAATTGATCCAAGCCTCGCGATTGATTATGACTTAATGGAGCGGTTCAGGGGGGCGACTGGGGAGGGGAGGATTGAGGAGGGGGATAAATTAGTGGAAATAATTCGCAATGCCCGGAACGGCGTGAGGGACATCAAGTTAATGGATCCAGCGTACGGCGCCAGCATTTACTACACGATTGATTTGAGGAGGTTGGCGGCTCGATTATTGAGGGACGCGAGTGAAACCACGAGCAGCATGAGCCAAAGCTTCGCCTACGTGAGCACGGTCAGCAAGAGCCTAAGCGCCGCGGTGAAGAGCCTCGCCTCAGCCGAGGCACTGCGCAGCTCAAGCAGGGTGAGGCTAATCTACGCCCTCGGCATAATTGGAATAATACTCCTCGTCATCCTATACGTGTTCTTCATAAAGTGAGGTGAATAAAGTGAATGGCTGCAACACTAAGGCTGTTCGCCGCCTCCTCCGGAGCCTCCTCATGGAGCTGGCTGACCTGGATTATGGGGCTGGGGAGCACCGGGGCCTCCCCTTCATTGTGGATGCTAGGGTGGTGGAGTATGGGCCATGGGGCGAGTTGAGGTACATCTTCGATAAGGTGGGGAGGGGAGTCCCATCCCGCTCCTATTACAAGATAGTGATCAGGTATAATGACAGCGACGTGTTAGCCATGATTAGTTTCCTGAGGGGGAGGGGCGTGGAGGTGAATACTGGCCTCGATGAGTTGAGGTGCACCTATACGCAATTAAGTAAGGCGGTGCAGGACAAGCTCCTCACGCTCTTCGTTGAGAACGTCTATATTAGGGGGAATAACCTCTTCATGACAATAATGATACCTAGGAAGGGGAGGAGGCTTGAGGGTGTGTAGAGAGGTTGAGGCGGAGTGCCTGGAGGTTAATGCAGCAACCCCCTCCCTCCTACGCATGCAGCTCCTTGGGAGAGTGGTGCAGAGCGGCGAGAAGATCTACACCTGCAACCTACGGGTCTCCCCCAATCCCTGCCTGTATCTCGATACGGATATTCAGCTCAAGAGGAGGCCGCCCCCCATTAACCTAATCATGAGGGATGATGCGGCGATTCTCCGATTACGGGAGCGCAGCCTCATTTATGACCCCAAGATAATGAAGATGATTATGCGGCTAATCGTGGAGCCCCTCCGCAATGGGGAACCCCCACTCACCAACATCATTCTCGCCGGCTTCCCCGGCACGGGGAAAACGGAGCTGGGGCGAGCCATTGCGGAGATGAGTGGAGCCACGTTAATGGAGGTGGATAGCACTCAAATAATGAGTAAATACGTGGGGGAATCAGCGAAGCGGCTCGAAAGGATAATAATTCGCGCAGCGAGCCAGGAACCAGCCATCCTGGAATTCAGCGACGTGGATAGCATCAGCGCCGCGGGGAGCAGGACGGATAATGCGCAGGACGCTGCCCCCTACATCGAGGTGAGGGGAGTCCTCATTAATAGGATGGATGAGTTGAGGAATAGGAGGGTGGCATTCGTGATCACCACGAATAGGTCGCTCGCCACCATTGACCCCGCCATAAAGAGGAGGGCCATGACTATAATAATGACTCCCCCAACTCCCCCAATGATTAATGCGTATATTCAGGAGGCGAGGGGCGGCAGCATTGAGGCAGCCGTAAAGAGGTGGGGCCGCGACGCCGTGCGCGAGAGAGTGATGGGCCTCGCCGCCGGGGGAGCAACGTGGGGAATAATTGAGTTAACGCTGCGCACAGCGATTGCCCTGGACGATATTAACGCCACTCAAACCGATGTTAATGGATTGGGCTACTCCTTCATATCCACGACTCGCCCCCCTCCCCTCCCCGATGCCCCCCTCATCGATGAATTCAAGCGTAAAATGAATCTGGGGAAGAATGTGAGGATAGTTCCAACGCCCAACGCAGCAACCGCAACCAGTCCCATTAATGATACGTTTGCGACGGTGGCGGGGCTCGCGGCATCCATGGCTGCGGGGCGCCTAATCATACAGGTAACTAGGAGTGACTACGCGGAGGACGCGGCCGCAACCGCTCAACAAACAAACGCGGTGCTCCTCGTCCCCCCCACCGTGCCCCCCCAAACCAGGGCCACGCTCCTAAACTACCCAATCCCCATCATTTTCATGAGGGTCGTGGATGATGATACGCGTAAATTGATGCACATCATGGAGATCAGCGACGCGGCGGCGCATTACCTAGCGAAACTAGCGGCGGCATTATTCGACGTGCAGTGCGACGATAAGGCAATGATTAAGGCAAGCAGGATACCCGAGATCCTTCACCTCATGAATGTTAAGAGGATGGATTGCGCCACGGCCGCCAACACGCTCTAAATTCGTTTTTTACTTGACAATGAACCAATGCGATTTAATTACATCCATGAGTTCCGCACGCAGTGCCTGCTGCAGCTCCGGCCCCAATTCATCCCAATGAAGCTTAACCTCCAACCATCCCCACTTCCCCAAGTTATTGGCCTTAATTATTAGGGACTCCCCATCCCAATAAAACAATACCTGAACACTAGTGTCATGAACCCCGCCGCCCTCATGCCTAAACAAGTGTGACCCCGGCGGATCCCCCATAATCATTGCGCCGCCCCTCATTAAGGCGGCGAAGATGTGCCTACCCCCCAACTCAATCATGCCACGTATGCTCCCTGCTCTTATAAAAATCCTCGCCCATTACGCGGCGATTTTTTATTCCCCTCGAGCAGTGATTTTCACATGAGGAAGGGATTGTTGGACGTATTTTTGGAATTATTTATCTTATTATCTATCTTATTGATTGCAGTCATTCATGGGGGAGCAATAATCAGTTTCATTACTTTACTGATTGGTACAATTAGTATTCCAATATCGCTATGTTATTTGTTAGTTTCCCTTGATGAATTGACAGATATTCTAGATGCCTATACAGTAGTGGTTATAGCTATTGTTTTTAGCATTATTGGGATTATATGGGCGCTTTTTATTTTCCCGCCAATAAATTCATCGGCTTTATCGATATCTTGGGTTAATAATACACTAATCAAGGGTGGCACCATTCTTAATGATATTGGTAATATGTCAACAATCGTCAATACTACCGATAATGTTGCTATTACCTCAATACATGTCGTTATCCCCTCAATAGGTCATGCACAGAATCAACAAGTTTTATCGATACCACAAGCTTTATCGATAATCATACTTTACTTTTTGTTATTATTAATATTTAATTTGGGATTTATTGGTTATGGTTTAATTCTAGGCAATGCATTGATTATTGCATTACTATTAATACTTATTGGAGTAATTGAAACTAAAAAACGCATCTCAACCATTTTAAAGAATAATCGCTCTAAAGGAGGCGATTAATCCGTGACTCACGAATAAATGCCTCAATTAATGGTTCCACGAGGAAAAAGTAGTTTTTTTTATTCCTCCAATCGGTTCCCATTCATGGATTACTTGATTGTGACGGATACACTTAATCGACCCCTTGGGGGGCAGAGGCCAGGCGTGGCCTGGGGCGCCGAACTCATTAAGAGAGGCTATAGGGTGGGGATCACGGCTCCATGCGCCACGCACGACGTGCTTAATCGCCTGCAGGCGCTCGGCTTCGAGATCCTCGCCCCACCGTGCCGCCACGCCACTCGCGTCCCACTCCAAGGCTTCCTCACCGCGCTCCGCGCCCACCCCCCTCAAGAGAAGGGGGCCCTCCTCAACTTCAGTAATCAAATGGCTTTCCCCAGCCATGTCTACTACTTCCAGGGCTTCCTCACTGACCTAGCGAGGGCCATGTTTAGCGCCGGGGCGAGAAGCGTCGGGGTTGGCCTCCCCCTCTTCAAGATCCTTGACCTGAAGTGGATCGCCGCAATGAGGAGGAGCCGGAGGATCGTGGCGAATAGCCCCGAAGCGGCACGGCAACTCATGAGTCACGGATTAATGCCCGCCACCATTATACCCCCACCAATTCCAATGGATGAGTGGGAGGCATACAGGGAGGCGAGGCCCGGCAAATGGGGAAGCGGCTACGTGCTAATCATGCTGGGAAAGGAAACGAATTATAAATACCTAGCCCCAATCCTACAACGATTAATGGGGAGGAAACCAATCCTATTCGCTGGCGCGAAGATATTTATTCGCCCCCCTCCCTGGCTGCGGGGGCAACACGTTGGATTCGTGGAGGAGGAGGAAATGCCGTCATTATACGCCGGCGCTTCCCTCACGATCTTCGTGTATAGCCATGAACCGTTTGGGTACGTGCCGATGGAGGCCGCGGCAGCCGGCTCCCCAGCCCTAGTCATTGGGGCGCCGCACGGCCCGGCTTGCTACGCCTCCATCATTAGGGGGATTCACTACGCCTCCCCCGAAGCGGCTCCAGGCATGGCGGCGGCCCTGCTCCAAGGCAAGGAGGAGGTGGATAGGGAAACCGCGCTACGAGTATTAAACCCAGAAACAAGCCTAAACGAGTTCCTCTCCATAATGGGATAAGCCCTAATAATAAAGATTTATATTTAGGGCAAGTATATAAATTTTATTTAAATTTTTAAAGTAAAAATTATAAAAATAAAATTTTTATTCAATTTAAAAAAGCGTAAAATTTATAAACCTGTGAGTAGTAGGGATACTCGACCCGAAATGGGCGCACAAAAACAAAACGGGCAAAACGGGACGGAGGGATTAATATACGGAAAAGTGTTGCGTGAGGCAAGGAATTTAGCGTTAGTTAGCTTAGCCATGGGTGGTGAGGAGTAATGGAGAAGGGGAGGAAGCGGGTTTTCTACTACTCATTTGAGGAGCTATATGACGCATCCCAAAACCCACAGGGTGAAGCGGGGGATTTAGCGGTTGCTTTATTAAAGTATTATGGCTTCACTCCAATGTTAGCGTTCACCATTGCTACTGATGCGCCTCGGGACGCATCCCCCATCATTTTCCATGTTGGTGATGAGAAAAATACAATATTCCAAATTCTAAAACAGAAAATTGAGGACTATGATGATTATTATGCTGCTGTTGAGGAGACCATTGAGAAGGATATGATTGGTATAATTATTTATGATGGTTACGATACGGCAATAGCTATTGGGTCAATGACATAACATTAATGTAATTTTATCATGGAAATCATTATTTTTATCACTCTTTCTTTTTTTCCCTATCGCTTACTCGGTTTGATTGTTTGGCCTCTTCATCATTAATCCAGTCATGCCTATGATGCCCATTATGGTTCCAGGCACTAGGAACGACATGAGTCCCAGGATTATGCCTAGGATGAGTAGGATGGAGCCGCCCACCATGATGCCCGCCCACAAGTCTCCGCCCTTCCTTATGAGTAGAATGACTAGCGCGAATATGGCTCCATACACCACTATGCTCGTGGTTGTATCCATGTGAATGGCGAGGGGGATTGGGGAGATGGGGAGCGGTGGGGGGGCCGCCGTGCTAACCACCACGGACACCGTGCTACCGGGAATGCTCGCGCTTGATCCCCCTAACGTTATGTACATGGTGGGGCCAAGTTGAGATGTGGCGCTACTCGTCGCTGCAGTGGCTGGGTTCAGGGCGAGGAAGGAGGCGAAACTGTACTGTAAGTGAGTGGGGTAGGAGATGTATGCGGTGGAGTATTGTCCCTGCTGGATCCCGCTCGCGAGCGTGGCATTAATCCATACGCTGGGGCCCCAGTACCCACTCACGACCCCAATTAGGGTGGTTCCCCCCGTGAAGCCCGTGGTCTCCTCGCTCTCCGTAATGTATAGGACGCCGTGATTAACGGTGCCGTGGGGCGCTAGGGCAACCCAACCCACCTTATTCATGATGGCGAGGTTAGGCTCGATGAGGGTGCCCCCCGCATTTATGAAGCCATTAATGGAGCCAATCATCACCTCATTAAAGGTGAAGGAGGCGGTGGGGAGGGTCGTGCCATTCACGAAGGTGAAGCTGATGGGGGCGGTGAAGGTGGCGAGGCTCAACCCGGCGCTACTATTCATGACCATCATGCGTTGCAGGGTGGTGGCGCCAGGCGGCCCAACATAGAGGAGGCTGCCGCTCCCCATATCTAGTTGAGAGGCGCCCCCAGCCGCAATCACTGGATTCAATGGGATGTAGTACGTCATGCTTGCCTTGGGGGACATGCTATCCCCCGTGCTCACATATATCAGGGAATTATTGAGTAGATCAAAAGCGGTGCCGTTAATGGTGATGGGGAAGAAAGTGGTGGGGGAGGTGGTGGTGCCCCAAATCCTTAACGTGGTGGGGGTGAGGCTGCCCCCAGCCCTCCCAATAATAACGGTGTTAACCCCATTAAGGTAAGTAGGCACCTGATCCCCACTACTCAAGGATTGAGTGGGGTAGAGGAAGGAGGAGGAGAGAGTGGGGCTGCCCCCAATCATTAGGGCGAGGGGCGTGGAGCCAAGCCACTCCCATGAGCGAATGGGGAGCGAGGAGCCGCCGCTCGAGACGGTGAGGGGCTCAACCCCGCCGCCCCCCACGGGGTACAGGTCATAGATGGGGGCGCTTGGAGTCCCATTAATTTGGGGAGCCACGCCCAAGCTGGGGAGGGTGGGGAAATTAACGTGAGTAATGTGGCTAGCCTCAACAGTGAGGCTTAATGAACCGCCGGGGACTAGGGGGGAGGCTGCCACTCCGTAACCAGTCGCATTGCTGTGACCCATCAAGTCAATCCAGGTACCGCCGCGCAGGGAGGCAGCCGTATAGAGAAGGTAGGGAGTGGGTGGGAGAATGCCCGTGGCGAAGAAGGAATTAACCTCGGAGCTAGGCAAGGCACCACCATACACGGCAAAATACTGAACACCACCACTAAAACCAACAATATAGAGATTAATGTTGCCTGGCCAATAAAGCCATTCGCCGCTGAACAACCAATCTTGATAACCACTAAAAAATATATAGGGCGGGCTGGTGCCGCTGGCGGTGCCTAGGGATGCACCATTTAGCCACCCCGTCACATAATACTCACCATTACTGCTATACTCCTCAAAAACAATCGTATTCCAACCAGGACTAATAGCACCACCAACTTGAGTAAGAGAAGGAGTATCGCCGAGGTAGAGGGCATTATTGCTCCCCACATAAATAAGCGGCGAATAAGCAAGACCATTTGAGTATATTATGCTGAGCAGTATGCCTGTTTGGCTTGGGGGATTCGGTACATATATCCTCGTTATCACGGTAATCCCCCCATACATGGTTGCGAGGTAGTAGAGGGGTGAGGTGCCGCTTACTGGGGCCATCAAGTAGGCTGGGGTCGCTGGGGAGGGGGGGTCTAATGCGTCACTACTTACTAGCGTATTATTGCCGTATGTAAGGGTGAGGCTGCCCGTGGCCCCTAAATAAAGCGTGAATGGGCCAATGCTTGGAATGTTGAGGCTTAATCCATTTATGCTGGCTGTTGTGGAGGGGGGCGGGGCATTAATGATGACTTGGCTCAAGCCGGTCAGGGAAGTGAGGAGGCTGGGGCCAATATAGCCCCCAGGGCCCCAAACAATCCCACCACTCCCGCTGGGCGAGATTGGATAAACAGCGGCGGCGGCATAAGGCAAAATATAAGTATTATTCCCACTAATGCTTACGGGGGAGTAAGCGTCTGGGAGGAAGGCGGGGCCGGCGCTCGCCTTCACTGACTCAGTGTCCCCAGGCTTAAAATAGAGGTAAAAAGTCCCATTCCCATACGATCCCTGCGAACTAGTGAAGGAGTAACTACCATTCACCGTTATCGAAAAGGAAAAAGTCGACATAAGCACACCGCTAGGAGGATTATATATTACGTTGTGGGTTAGGGCAGTGGGGTTGATTGTTGCTTGGCTTAGCCAGGTTCCTCCTGGGAGCGCGGCTGGCCCCACGTAGTAATTCGGGTTATTTGCTCCAATTGTTTCGAGGCTCATTGTTCCCGTGAGGAGGAACTTATTGATCGTGTAAATGGTATTTGAATTGGGGCTGCTTATGGTGAGGTATAGGTTGGAGCCGTCATAGTAGTAAGTGGTTCCCAAACTAATACTACTTCCATTTATTGAGGCGGTGGGGCTCGCGCCGAGGTTAATGAGGGCTAGCGTGACGCTGGGGAGGCTGGGGTTGGCCACGTAATAAGTGGAGCCCCCGCTGAGGACAATGAGGTACGCCGTCCCAGCCGTGAGGACTTGAGCCGCAGTGCTGCGCTGCGAGTACCAGGACTGCGTGTCTAGGTTGGTGGGGGCTGGGGAGAGGGGGTACCACGTCGTGGATGGGGTGGTACTCGTCCCCTCACTCGTTGTTCCACTCGATATTTGAATAGTGCCCACTTGGTTGAAGCCGCCGGGGGTCGTGGCGGCGCAGGCATACACGTAATTCCCACTAGTCCAATACGTCTTCGGCCCAGTCACATACACCCCAGTGATGCTGGTGGTGCTGGAGATGCTTGTCTCGTAGTACTGCACCCACGTCCAAGTCCCGTTGCTAATGATGAAGGTGAAGTAAACATTGCCGGCCGCCGCCGGCTTAACATCGCAATGCAGGTAATACTGGTAACTGCCAGTGGTTGGGCTGAAGAAGGCGGAGGCAACGAACCCAGTGCCACTAATCGATGCAGAACTACCAATCTTAACATTAGTGCTGCCGCTTATGGCGCTGAGCCCCGTTGGGAACCCATTCGCATCAGTCGCAGCAGTGCCATACTCAACAACCGTATAGTACTGAACTGAGCTGCCGGCTATTGTGGTCTCCTCCGCTGAGCTGTAGGTGACTTGGCTTGTGCCGGGCAATTGCGTCCATGGGTTGGGGACTAGTGATGAGGTGGTGGTGTATAGGTAAACGGTGGGGGTGGTTATGCTGTACGTGGCGCCGCTGCTCCCAGTGAGGGGGGCTAGGAACGTGGCGCCGGTTAGGAGGAGGGTCGAGGCGTGGAGAGTCGTGGCTAATCCGAGGAAGAGGAATATAATTAATATTCTCCTCATCATGAATAAAGGATGATTTTAAGCTTATAAGCTTAACCGAACTTACTCGAGTTGGAGGAGGCGTAGTGGAATAATTATTTCTATGTTTTTACCCCTAATGTAGAGGTTTCCCTCCCTTACTTCCTTCTTCCCTCCCTTAACCTTCATAATTTCTCCATTACTTTAACTCTCCTCGTGGCGCCGTTCGGGAGATTCACCTCCACTAAGTGGACAGTGAATCCCCTCCCATTCTTGTTTTTAACCGTCCAACTCTTTATTTCCCGTCCCTCGTACTCCTGTCCCTCTATTGTGACCTTCATGTGCTTCTCTTCCCTCGAGGCGATATATAAAGTCATCGCAAGGAAACCGAAGAAGGCGAAGAGCGCGGCCACAGCGAAGAATTGAGGCGAAATCCAGAGCTTTGCCTCCCCCTCATCCTGATCATCCCCCTCCCCGCCCCTCATTTCCTGATTATTTGCCTTTACCTCCTCCACCATTTATGGTTACCTTCCAACCCATATAAAAAACTAATGCAGCGAAAATGAGGCATGCAGCGACATATAATGACAATGCTAGGGATGTAAAGGTATTGAGTGCGTATAACACAAATGTTATTGTTATTAAAACTACGATGAGTATGGTGACGATGGATATAGTCAAAAACTCTTCCTTCATTAACTCCTCATCCTGATTATTTGCCTTCATATTTGATTACCCCCTTATCAACATAAAAAATTGATATAAAGAAGCCGCACATTACAGCGATATATGATAATGGCATTATGAGGGTATCAATGAAGGCATTGGGATTACCGTATAGCGCCAGCAGTATAAAGATGAACCCTATAATCATAGAGGTGAGTAGGGGCGCGAATAATACCCCCATTGCCTCACTTTGATCATCTATTCCTGCTCTTTCCCTCTTCAAGATTAATTTATCATGTGCAGATGCATATAAAGCATTTAATACGAAGATCAGTATTCCGGCAATATCTAATTGTATTGCTAGAGGATAGGCGAAAAAAGTCATGTATGTTATCAATGCTAGAAAGGCAAGGACGGCGAAGATCCATATTCCTAATGCTGTGGAAACAACGAAAATAGCCATAATTATGAGTATAGGCAATGCAAGTGCCTCTATCAATGCCTCATATTGAAGTACTCTCGCATGATAAAATGATGCTGCTAAGGAAATAGAGAATATGGCTATAGCGAAGATTCGAGGCACGAATAATGGCTTTAACTCCTCATTTTGATTATTTGCCTCTTTCATGTGGGTCGGGAAAATCTATAACTTACGGGTTTATAAGTTTTGCGTTTTTAATAATCTTTATAAAATAAAATAGAATAATAAATATCGAAACAAAATATTTTAACTATTTTAACCTCCATATGTGTTTCTCCTCGTGGCGATATATAAAGCCATTGCTAGGCAGGCCCCAATCAAGACGGCAACAGCGAGTTGAACCACGACCCCCTCCTCAACCCCAATCATGACCTGCTGCGGAGCTAGGGATTGATTCACCCCCACGCTTGGACTAATCCAGAGGAGGGGAGTCTTATTCATCATGATTGCGGTGATGGGGGTGGGAGTGGGTGGATTCATGGCGAGCGTTGGATTAGTTAAGTTAGTGGTGAGGGTGCCCACCGTGAAGGAGTGGGGGTAATCCCTTAACTGGACTGGGGAGGGCACTGTGCAATTAATGTAGAGGTAGCCGCAGGCGAAGCCATTAGTTAGAACCACGCCATGCAGCGGGGGGGAGTGAATCCCCATGAGGGGGAAAGTCGCGGGGCTGGGAAGCGGCACGAATTGTATTGGGGTAATGATGCTGATTAGGGCGGCGGCGAGGAGAATAGTGGCGGCGGCGAGGAGCCACGCCCTATCCACCCTAACCGCTAGGCTGGCGCCGGCGACCGCGAATGGTGCGAGGTAGTAAGTGAAGGGGGCTGAGTAAATGGGGCTAACCATTAAGAGGGGAGCAATAATCAGCATCACGGGGATCCACGCATCCCTGTTCAGGAAAGCGGGGAGGACTGGGGCCGTGGCCAGCACGCTGAGGAGGACTAGGAGGGTGAGGGGGCTTAAGTGGAGTGGGGTGTAGAGGGGGTTCCCAATAATGGTGCTGAAGACTTGGCCGGGGACGTGTGCGTAGCCCCGAGCCGCAGATAGGAAGAACGCATCGAATACGAGGAAGAGGGCTGAGGAGAATAGGACTGGGAATTCCTTGGTGTACTCCCCGCCGTTCAGTATCTTATTAAGGATGCTGCCCACGGCTAGGGCTGCAGCGATGTATGCACCCACGTACTCTATCCCCATGAATCCGAGGAGCATTATTGGGAGGCCCCACGCATCATTCCTCCGAATGAGGAGCGCGGCGCCAATGGGGGCGAGGATGACCCATAAATAATTCTCGGGCGATGGGGCGAGGAGGATGGGGGGCAGGATGAAGAGGAGGATGGGGAGGTTGGGATCCAGCCTCGATGCCGCTAGCCCCACCACTAAGTAATAAATCCCCCACCACAGCATGAAGGCGGGGAATGGGGGGAGCAGGGAGAGGGGGGCAGTAATTAATTGCGTGAATGCGGCGTGCTCGGCAAGTAGGGGAATGCCTGGAATGATTGTGCCCCCCAATAAGTCCCCATGCATGATGGAGGCGCCGGCCTGATACATCGTCGCCCAATCGAGGAGGCCCCCATTGGGGGAGTACTCCAATGCCTTGAATATCATCGCTATCACGGCGAACTCAAGCAGGCGGCGAAGCCTCATCTCCCTCTCACCTGAAGATTGGCTCCTCAATTATTATCTTAATTACTATTATTATGAGGAGCGCGGCGCCGGCGCCTATCAGCGTCGTGGCTAGGGATGAGTATAACGCATCGCTCTGCGTAAGAATGGTGCATGTCTGAATGGTTTCGCTTGCCTGCGTCGTGGCCACGCAACTATCGCCAGCCACGTAGTAAGAATTCGCCGCAATTAATCCGCAAATTG
>Ga0081529_124898_pt1 | contig 13651 bp, 11 predicted proteins | sample EchGeymetagenome_FD_71012 | JGI IMG/M metagenome (GOLD analysis project Ga0081529, IMG submission 71012) | Ferrous microbial mat and aquatic microbial communities from Echinus Geyser, Yellowstone National Park, USA - transect B T=78-80 C v2... ...
TAGTATGTGGCTTTTAGTCCGTATTTCCAGGCTTTTAGATATATTTCCATTATCTTTTGTGGATCTCTGGTGTTGAAGTATAGGTTTCTTGATATGGAAGAATCAATCCATTTTTGAAGTACAGCCGCTTGTTTTATATAGACTTCGGTGTCTATTTCGTAGGCGGTTTTGTATATATCTTTTATCTCTTTAGGTATTTCTTTTATGTCCTGTATAGAGCCTTGTTGAAGTAGTACGTCTTCTCTTAGCTTGTCCCAAAGGCCTAATCTTTTCATATCGCGTATAAAGTTTTCGTTCACTTCTAAAAATCTTCCAGCTATGTTTGTTCTTGAATAGACCAAAGCGTAATAAGGCTCAAAGCTTTGAGAAGTGCCAGCTATTATAGATATTGTGGCTGTGGGCGCAAGCGTTGTCTGGCATGCGTTTCTTATACCTTGCTTTACTTTTTCTCTTAGTTCTTCCCAATTAAATGTTGGTAAAGTGTCATCTTCTGGTATATCGTCAAGTCCTACATACTTATCAACAAGCTTTTTGTAGTCTATATTATCCATATCCTTGTAGTTTTCACTTGTAAAAAACCTTTCTCTAAAAAGCCCTTCTAGAGTATCTATTGGTAGGATTCCCTTTGACCAGTCCGAGCCCTCGAAGTTTGGATAAGTGCCTCTTTCTTTGGCAAGTTCTACGGAAGTTTCTATAGCAACGTAAGACATCGTTTCTCCTATTTTATCTAAAAGCTGAAAAGCGGTTTTTGAGTCTACTGGTAGTTTTAGCTTTTCTATCATATCTTGATATCCCATAAACCCAAGACCTATTTTCCTGCTTTGTTTTGTGCCTTTTTCCACAGCCTCTAAAGCATAATAGTTGGCATCTATAACGTTATCTAAAAATCTTATCGCTTTTCTTATAACCGCTTTAAACTTTTCCCAGTCAAAAGTGTTGTTTGATAAAAACTTAGGTAAAACCAATGAGCCTAAATTGCAAGACTCTATTGAATCGTAGGTGGATACCAAAAGCTGCTCTGTGCATAAGTTTGTGGTAAGGATTGTCCCAGTATGTTTGTTTGGATGTCTTATGTTTATAGGATCTTTAAATGTATACCAAGGTTCTCCAGTTTGTATAGTGTTTTCTATAGCGTCTTTAAATAGCTCCACCGCTTTTATTTTTTTATGCCTTATCTTTCCCGATAGAGCTTTTCTTATACATTTTGAATATTCTCTAGAAAACTTTTTACCGTAGGCGCTAACTAATTTTGGACAATCAGCTGGGTCAAAAAGATACCAGTCCCCATTTTCTTCTACTCTTCTCATAAACTCATCGTTTAAGAAAAGAGCAATCTTGAGGTTTTTAAACCTTTGGGAATCATCACCCCATTTTCTTTTGGTCCTTATAAAATCAAACACGTCAAGATGCCATGGCTCTAAAGACGCCAGTGCTGAACCTCTTCTTCTTCCACCTTGAGATACCGCTGTTATTGTCTCATCTATTATTTTTAAAAACGGTATTATACCTGAGGATTTTCCTTGAATGCTTCTTATTATTGAGTCTTTTGCCCTTAGTTTTGTAGCAGCAAGTCCCACTCCTCCGGCGTGTTTGTTTAAGATGCCTACTTGTTTTACAGTTTCAAAGATTTTAGAAAGATCGTCTTCAAAATCCACTACAAAACAAGAAGAAAGCTGCGGAAATCTTGTGCCAGAATTAAATAGCGTTGGAGTGGACGGGATAAACTCCATACTTGACATCATGTGATAAAACTCTATAGCCCAATGGTTTCTATCGTCGTAATCTTTTTCCACCAAAGCCACACCCATTGCTACTCTCATCCAAAACCATTGAACCGCTTCTAAGATGTTTCCAGTATCCAAATCTTTTATAAGGTATCTATCCATGAGGTTATAAAGACCGTTAAACTTTAAAAGTTGGTCTCTTTTGGGTACCAGCTCAAGAGCAAGCATTTCAAGGTCATAATAAGCCAGTAACCTTTCATCTAAAAGTCCAAGCTCCACAGCGTTATCTATGTAGTCTATAAAAAGCTCTTTGTAGGCTTTCTTAGGTGAATAAACACCACCAAAAGCTTGTTTGTATATTCTTTGTAAAAGCACATTTCTCGCCATAGCGTCGTATATCGGGTCATCTATGGCCCTTGTAAGAAGAGAATGAAGTATATGTTGGAATATGGCGGCGGTTTCTATACCATCAAAGAGGTTTATCTCTATATCTTCCATGATCTCATTGATATTAACTGCATTTAGATCTTCAACTGTCCATTCCTGTGTGTCTGTATCGTGCCATTCCTTTAACAATGATAACGCATTTTCTAAAACCCTCATTATCTTTGAAAGATCTAATTTTTCTCTTGCACCTGAGCGTTTAATAACTTCCATAGTCTAGCCTCCTAAACTTTTAATTTAAATATAAAAGAAATTTGTTGTTTTAAAAGCCTGAAAAAACTCACTATACTTTTGGTATTCTTTTTATTATATTCCAAAGTCTTCTAATATCTAAAGCTTTTGGATTTTGTTTTAGGGCTTTTATTAAAAACTCAAAACCCAAAGATTTCTCTTTAAACCTGAAGGCAGTTTCAGATATGCTAAGATACATATTTGCATCGGCGATGTCTTTGTGCATCTCATAAACCTTCATCGTATAGTCAAAATACTCTTTTGACCGGCTTGTTCTTTTGCCGTGCTCTCTTATACCTACGGTGTTTTTATCGATAATCTTTATATCAAGATTATTTTTGTAATATCTTAAAAATAGCTCCCAGTCTTCTCGTTGGTGAAGGCTTTCGTTAAAAGCCAAAAAACATTCTTTTTTTACCATGATACCAGATGGATATCCTACCATTCCCCCAAGTATCATGCTTTTTAAATCGGGGTAAGCTTTTTTTGATACTCTTATTATCTTATCTTCTTCATCTATAAATGTTCTTGGAATAGAGTAAACCAAATCCCCTTTTTCTTTTGAGAGCTCTTCAAGATGATGAGGAAAATATATATCGTCTGCATCCAAAAACGCTACAAAATCACAAACGCTTTCTTTTGCCCCTAAGTTTCTTGAGTAGCTTCTTCCTTTGTTTTTTTCGTTTGTTAAAAGCCTAAAATCAAAGGGCAGTTTTATATCTTTTAAAAGCTCTTTTGTGTTGTCAGTAGATCCATCGTCTATTACTATAAGCTCTTTTGGAAGGTATGTTTGATTTTTTACAGAGTTTATGGCTTTTAATAAAAACTTAGAAGCGTTGTAAGAGGGTATAACTACACTTATACATTTCACAACAGCTCTATGCTAAAGTGTTTGTTGGTATAAACACATATATCAGATGCTATATCAAGAGATATTTTTACTATCTCTTCGGCGCTTTTGTCGGTGTGATAGTATAGGGCTTTAGCGGCACTTCTTGCAAAATCACCACCAGAACCTGTGGCCAATATGGGTTCATCTGGTTCTATAACATCACCGTTACCAGAGAGCAAAAACATACTTTCTTTATCACAAGCTATCAAGACCGCTTCTAATCTTCTTAAATATCTATCGGTGCGCCATTCTTTGGCAAGTTCCACAGCTGCTCTTGCTAGGTTTCCTCTGTGCTCTTCTAACTTACCTTCAAGCCTCTCCATGAGAGCAAGCCCATCTGCTGCTCCACCTGCAAAGCCCACAAGTACAGTGCCTTTGTGAAGTCTTCTAATCTTTTTTGCACTGTGCTTGAGTATCTGAGAGCCAAGTGTTACTTGCCCATCGCTTCCAATGGCCGTTTGGCCATTTTTTCTAACAGCTATTACAGTGGTAGCGTGAAGGAGTTTATCTTTTACATCCATTTTTCTTTCACTTTTTGATATATATATTCTTCGTCAAAACCAAAATGTTTCATAACATCTGGGCCTTTTCCAGATTTGCCAAAGGTTTCCATAGATATTACAAGGGCGTCTTTGTTTACATACTTATACCAGATATCTCCTTTAGCAGCCTCTATTACTATGTGCTTTGTATTTTTTGGAATGACCTCGTTTTTATAAGCTTCATCTTGCATTTCAAAAAGCTCTAAACAAGGAGCGCTTACCACAGAAGACTGTATGCCGTTTTCGGCAAGTTTGTCTTGGAGAGCCAAAGCCAATCCTACTTCAGACCCTGATGCTATTATGGTAAATTCTTGATTTGGAGCACCAGAAAGCACGTATGCTCCGTATTTTGCCATATTTTCTTTGGCATACTTTGTCCTATCTAAGGTTTTTAGCTTTTGACGAGATAGTATAAGAGCTACTGGGCCGTCTTTTCTCCTTAAAGCAAGTTCCCAGCAGTAAGCGGTTTCATTGGCATCGCAAGGGCGCATTACCCATAGGTTTGGTATGAGCCTCAAAGATGGTATGTGTTCTACTGGTTGATGGGTTGGTCCGTCTTCTCCTACACCTATAGAATCGTGGGTAAATATGTATATCACGTGTAGCTTTGATAAAGCGGCTACTCTTATACTTGGTCTCATATAATCTGAAAATACCAAAAACGTTGCCACATAAGGAGTTGTGATGCCTCCGTAAGCCATGCCGTTGGCTATAGCTCCCATCGCATGTTCTCTTATACCAAAATGTATGTTTCTTCCGTAGTAATTTGTGGCTTCAAAATCCCCTTCGTTGTGAATATAGGTGTTGTTTGATTCGTGTAGGTCTGCTGAACCACCAAAAAGCGTTGGCATGTGCGGTGCTATAGCATTTAACACTTTACCGGAGGCTTGTCTTGTGGCCATATCTTCTGTAAACCTTGGTATATGTGATATTACGTTTTCTAAATTTATATTCTTTGTCAAGATATCTACAATATCTTTATGAGTTTCTTTGTATTTTGATAACTTTTCTTGCCATTTTTGCTCTAAGATTCTTCCTTCTTCTACTTTTCTTCTTGTGTAATCCAATACCTCTTGAGGTATGTGGAAAGGTTCATAGGGCCAGTTTAGGCTTTCCCTTAATTTTGCTATAGCTTCTTTTCCAAGAGGAGCCCCATGGGCTTCAGCGCTGTCTTGTTTTATGCTTTTATAACCTATATGAGTTCTTACCGATAAGAACACCGGTTTTGTTTGATTTGTTAAAAGTTCTTTTATAGTCTTTTCTAAAAGCCCAATGTCGTATCCGTCTTCTATGTGTCTTACTTTAAAACCAACGTTTTCAAAACGCTTTAGCACATCTTCACTCCAAGCTAAGCTTGTGTCTCCATCTATAGTAATATGGTTGTTGTCCCAGATAATAAATAGATTGTCAAGGTTTAGATGCCCTGCCAAAGCTGCTGCTTCATAAGAGATCCCTTCCATTAAATCCCCGTCTCCTACCATGCAAAAGACTTTATAGTCCAATATAGGCTCATCAAGCTTGTTGCATATAGCCCCAAGGTGTTTTTGCTCTATAGCCATACCTACGGCGTTTGCTATACCCTGTCCAAGGGGTCCTGTGGTGGCTTCTACGCCTTTTGTTAAAAAGCTCTCTGGGTGTCCTGGGGTTTTACTTCCTAATTGTCTAAAGTTTTTAATATCTTCAAGGGTAAGATCAAACCCATAAAGGTATAGCAGCGAATAAAGAAGCATGGAACCATGCCCATTGGAAAGCACAAACCTATCTCTATTTACCCATTTGGGGTTTTCTGGGTTGTATCTTAAAATCCTATCAAATAGTATATATCCTATGTGAGCGGTGCCAAGGGGCATACCGGGATGTCCTGAATTGGCTTTTTCTACGGCATCTACACTTAAAAACCTAATGCTGTTTATTACAAGTTCATCTATTTTCATACTTCTTATTATAAACCAAAATTTTTATATAAGCTTTTAAACAAGACATAAAAATAATATCATTTTGCCAAGAAGAATAATTAGCGATAGGGGATTGTAAAATGTACAGAGTAAATATAATTTGATATTTTTATAAAAATTTTATTTTTTCATTAAAATTTCACTTGACTATTTTATATTTTTTTTATCTTTAAAAGGAGGTAAGTGTTATGAGAAACCTTATCGTATCTGCACCAAGGATGTTGGCTCTTTTAGGAGCTGTCTTGTTTATTGGGGCAAGTGCCCAAGCTTCACAAACTTACAAGGAAACTGGCATCTCAGCCAAAGCTGATCACCAATCCTATCTTTTGGCTGAAGATGAAAACAAACAAGAGGACAATTCTGAGGACAATTCTAAAGAAGACTCAGAAGATTAATTGTAATCAGCTACCTTCCTCCTCCGTTTAATTTTATAATCCGCGGGTCTTTGGCCCTGCGGATACGTTTACATATACGAGGTAAGAGCGACTATGGCGCATTTCTACGATAAGGAACAGACAAAGCCACTCAGGAGAATAAAGAAATGCCAAGGCACACTAGAGCGGCAAAGACGCGTTTCTACGCTAAGGAAAATATGTAGGTACTTAGGAGATTAGAGAAATGCTAAAGCAAACTAAGACTCTTTTAGATGTAAGAATGGATAAGAAAGAATTTGATGTGGATAAAGTGATGGATATGTTTGGTTGTAAAGAGTATATTTATATTCCTTTTGATGAGATTGTAAATAACGAAAATTTAGAGCATATGTTAGATAAATCAAAGGAATATTTTGTAGTTTGCAACAGTGGCAATAAAAGTAAATATGTGGTAGATATGTTAAATAGTTTAGGTTTTAAAGCTTTTAATATAGAAGGAGGATTAAAGGGATTGTTAGAAGATGATAAGCTCAATGTTTCTTAAATAAACTTCCCACCGTTAAAGCGTTTACAACTTTTGCTATATCCTCTTCTTTTGTTTTCGGATTTTCTAAGAAAGCTTCTAAGTCTTTATAGTGTATCTCTCTTCTTGATATTCTATCTAAAATCCATTTTAGATCGGAATCTTCTACACTACTTTCTATAGCTTTTATTTGATTGGAAGATACTTCTTGATCTTTTATATGATAGGCAATTATCTCATCTTTATTTTCAAGCATGTTTACATTGTTTGGCAAAGAAAAGTTTGGTTTTTGACCTTTTTCTGATATCTCTTCGGCTATCCAGCCCATATGTTTCATTTTGTCTATAGCTCTTTGTTCTAACTCATCGCTCAAAGACATATCTTTGTGCCTTGTTACAAAAGACTGATATAAGGTTTCTAATATAGTCTGATATTGTTTTTGCAAAAATGTATTTAATGTGCTTACTATCTTTAGTTTGTTTTCATCTAAAATAGGATTTTCCCCAAACTCTTTTGATGTTTCTAATACCTTTTTCTGAAGATCTTTGAAAATATGTAGATGTGAGTTTTCATCATCTATAATCCTTTCAAATATCTTTTTTATGCTTTTATCTTCTATATTGCTTAGTTGTTTTGAATACTCTTCTATGGCCATGCTCTCAGCTTCTATATCAAGCTGAAGTAAATCTTGAAGCGTAGGGGCCTCCAAAAACACTTGGGCCCTTTTGTCTATAGCTGGTATACCGTTAAGCTCTACTACTTTATGGGCAAACATGCGAAGGTGTTTCATCTCCTCTCTTGCTATCTCTTCGAGTTTATTTTCTAAGCCTTCATCGTTTATTGTGTAAGCGTGAAACAAGTATTGGATAATAGCAGAATGCTCTAAGCTTATGTTGTAATTTAGGTATTCTATGATTGTTTTGTTATCCATAAATGCCTTCCTTATTCTGTAGTGACTACCGCCGATGGGTTTTTTATTCTAAAAGCCAAAACCTCAAACACTCTAAAATAATAATCCATATTCTCATAATCTATAAAAGCGCTTATCATATCTTGTACTAAAAATATATCCATATTTTCAACACCAGTGGCAACCGCTATGGTTTTACCCTCATCAACAGCATGGCTTGTGAAAACTCCTACATCAAAAAGCTCTTTTATATGCGTTATTTCCAGTACACCGCTGTTCCCATATATCCTAAAAGCCTTTGTATAGTCTTTTGGATTTAAAATATAGGCTAAGTTTTTGCTAAAACCTTTTTCTACCAGCGTTTCCACGCAAGCTAAAGCTGTTTTAAATATACCGCCTTCCTCGTCGAAGTTTTTGTTTTTAATTATACTTCTTCCTTCTACATTTAAAAGCCCAGGATACCCAATCTCGCTATCTCCATGGAATATAAACCTATCCTCTGCCAAAGCCACTTCTCTTGTTGCCAAAGCCACTACACTTACATCTAATGGTATATTTAATTTTCTACTGGTTTCTATGTCTCTCCAGTGTATCTTAAAGTCTTTGTAAATCTGGGGGATAGGTAAAAATTTTCTTGATTTTATCTTGGCTATACCGCATTCTTTGTCCCCAAAAAGCCCACAAGCTCCATTGTCTAAGCTTGGTATAGTATCGTAGGCCACCGATTGAATAGCTGGATCGAGAGCTTGGGTTAGCTCTATAAACCTTCTTCCTACTAAGTGGTTTCTGGCGGTATTTACCACGATGTTGTCTATTGTTTGCCACTCTTGAGCTGTTAGTGGGCTTTCTTCTCTATGTAAAAAGTTCATTTTGCCCTCCTTTAATATTTAAAGGTAACAAATAAAAATTTTTTGTCAATTAAAATTTGTTTTTAGGCTTTCAAAGAAAAATTATATAAGAATATAAAAGTATAATTATAGCTTATAAAATATCCCTTAAATTTTATTGTATATACGCTAGATGGCTCTATCTTGAATTGTAAAGGAGGTGTTTCATATGATAGAAATGCTCTTAACAAAAGAACATCTGAGCAGCAGAGAAAAGCTTGCATTTTTTAGGAGCTTGCTTAAAAGTGAAATGGATGTGTTAAATCAATACTGTGAAAATAAGGACATACCAAAAAGGTTTTTGCTTGAGATATGCCATACTCAGGATATAAAAAAGATAAACATAGCTAGACTTTTAAGCGTTATAGAGTTTTACGATCCAGATTTTATATCAAAGCTAATAAACACAGATCCAAGGGTAAGGAGATTTCTAGGCTATTATCTTGAGTTTCTTAAGGTAAATCCTTATGGTTATGAAGCTTTAGAACCTCAAAATTTGTTTGGTAATTGGGATTTTATAAAGTATAAACTAAAGATTTTGTTTCCAGAACTTACTTTAGATGAGATAGAAAAGTTTAGGTTCAAAAGGAAGGAATTTATAAAGTATGTAAAAGAAAAGTATAAGGCCTCTGAAGAAAGCATAGAGCTTAGGTTAAACAAAGCCACTTGGTATGAAGACCTACCTTATATGGAACTAGAAGAGGATATGTCTATATTATGGCATCCAGAGTATTCAAAAATGACAGAGGAAGATTGGACTTTTGTTAAAAACTATATAAAGGGACGGAAAAATATTATCACCAAAGATGAAAATGGCAAGGAAAAATTTGTGTATGTAGATATAGATCTAACCGATGCGGAACTTGATAAATATAGAAACGATAGGGAAGGTCTTAAAAAGCTACTCATGGAAAGATACAAGATAGACGAAGGTGGGGCCTTGCAAATTTTAATAAAGTCTGGCTGGCAAGAGGCCACCACTCACATAATGCCACCTATTCACACAGATGTTACCGCTGATTATGGCAAACTAAAAGAAGAGTCTAAAAAAGAGCTTATCAGCGAAGAAGCTCACTACGTTGATATATCAAATTTCATAAGGTATTTAGGTGGTCTTGAGCTAGAGCAACTAAACTACTATGAGCTTATATACGATAAAGTAGAAAAAGAGGTTCAAGACAAGCTAAACTTGATAATAAGAACCCAAAGGCGTATATTAGGTAAGCTATTTGGTATATTCTACACGGTTGATCCTCTCATGGCAGAAGCTATAGTGGTTATAAATCCAGATAGGCTTGAGCAAATAAAAGATTTATCGGTGAAGACCACTATTAAGGATAAAACTTTTAAGCTTTTTGAACATCCAGTGGCTTGGAAAATAGTAAAAGATAGGATAGTATCAAGATTTCAAGATGTTTCTTTATACGATATAGAGGCTTTTAAGGGTAGAAGAGATGATTTTATAAACTTCCTTGTTTCTAAAACTGGCCATGACAAAGAAGTGGTTAACAAAGTGCTTGAAGAATGTGGATGGACTAAAAGCGAAGAGGTACCAGCATTTTTAAGACAAATAGGACCGTGATATGGAATGTATAGATACTATATTAGGAAGAAGGGCCGTAAACTTTTTTGATTCTACCAAAGATATAGATTTAGAAGTTTTAAAGGATATAATAAATAAAGCTGCAATGGCTCCTTCTTCTTACAACATACAGCCTTGGGAAGCCGTGCTTGTGTACACAAAAGAAAACAAACAAATTTTAAAAGAAATATGCAACAACCAACCAAAGGTAGAACAAGCGTCAGCTGATCTAATAGTAATAGCAAACCCAAAAGCTGCTATTGAGCATGCTGATGATATAGTAAATAGCTGGTTAGAGCTTAGTTATATAACTGAGGGAAATAAAGAAGCTGTGAAAAGTGCTATAGTAGATAGCTATGGTGTTAAGGACAATGTTATACCAGAGAAGGCTAAGTTAAAAGCTGTAAGAGATAGTTCTTTGTTTGCCATGAATTTCATGATAACTGCTAGATGCTTTGGCTTTGAAACGCATCCGATGGAAGGTTTTGATGATAAAAAATTGAGAGATTTTATAAAGCTTCCAGATTATAAGATAATCACCATGGTAATAGCCATAGGCTATAAAGATCAAAGCAGAAAACTCTTACCAAGGGCTTTTAGATACTCTTTTGAAGATTTTGTAAAGGTTTTATAGCTTTTGATAGTATATTTATACTTCCATAAAATCTCCAAAAAATAAATAACTCATGTTTTTACCAGAGGTTTTTGATACATACAATGCTCTATCGGCTTTTTTAAACAAGGTTTCTTTTGTATCGTTTTTACCAAACTCAGCTACGCCAAGGCTAATGGTGGTTTTTATAGTTTTGTCCTTGTAAGTGAAGTTTGTAGTTTCTACTATTTTCCTTAATTTTTCTGAAACAACATACGCTCCAAATATATCTATCTGTTTTAGTATAATGGCAAACTCTTCCCCACCTATCCTACAAAAAATATCTTCTTGTCTTATGTTGGCTTTCACGAACTTCGATATACGTTTTAGTATAAAATCCCCAGCGTCGTGTCCGTATGTGTCGTTTATTTTTTTAAAATCGTCTATATCAAATATTATTAGAGAAAAAAGGGCCGTTTTGTTTTTGTAAGTTTCTACTAAAGCATCTAAAATCTCATCAAAGAATCTTCTGTTGTAAGCTTTTGTAAGTTCATCTGTTTCTGATAGCACCTTATACACTTCTCTTTGCTTTATTTCTTCTTGAATATCGTATATTGTAGCTATGTTTAGCATGTTTGCTTGATGAATGATTACCGATGTTATTAATTTTGCTTGTATGGGTTTGCCGTTTGCTCTTTTGAGCGTAAAAACACCAGCTATTTTTTGATAAGGTCTCGGTTTTAAAACACTTATAGTGCTTTCGTTGTTTTCTACTATTATATCTGTAATTTTTTTACCGTTAAGCTCTTCTATCTTATACTCTAAAAGCCTAAAACACCATGGACTGGCTTGTAATATCCTGAATTCTTCGTCGTATATCAATATGCAGACCTGTGCGTTTTCATATATACTCTTAAGTAACTCCTCCTTTAACTCAAGCTCGGTTTTTATATGAGCCTTCTCCGATATGTCTTCTACTATGCACAGAAGGTGTTTTTTGCCTTTGTAAGTTATTGGCATTACACTGGTTTCTACATCTTTTTTCTCCGTATTTAGTTTTATGCTTGAACAGACATCTTTGATAAGAGTTTTCAAGTCCTCTTTTTATAAATTCCATAAGATATTCTTTTCCTGCCGTGTTTATGTCAAAAACGGTTTTATTTTCTAACTCTTCTTTTGATATTCCATAAAAAGAAGCGGCAAAATCGTTAGTTTTTACAATGTTACCATCTTTTGAAACTATAAGTATTGGAAATCCGATGCTAAAAAGTTTTTCTAAGGTTTTATCCTCGGATTTTCTTAATATTTTTAATATAAATACAACAAGCCCTATGTTTAACAAAGTAGAAAATACCAACAAACTGTTTAAAACAATAGATTTCATAAAATGTTTATTATATCATCAACTTTTATAAAAGTGTAAAAAATTTTGAATGCCCCGCAAAGGGGCATATTTATTTGATTAGCTTAATAGGTAAATGTTGTGCTGAACTTTTGACCACCTATTTCATGTAATACAAGAGTATATTGACCATGTGTTAAATTTAGATTTTGTTGAAGCGGTAAGGTGATTATCGCCTTAGCACCTAATCTCATACCAAGAGCGTATTGATTTATCTTAGCTTTGTTTATGTATATATTTTTTACACTTGAAGGTGGTAAAGAGGTTATCGCTTTTTGATCCCAGGTATAAACTACTTTACCATCTTTTATAAGATCTATCTTTGGAACCCAAGCCATAGCAGCAGAACTTCCACTTATTCTATAGGCTTCAAAAACGAGGTTTCCATTTTGTATGTGTGCATTGTATACTTTTACATCGAGGACTTTGCCAAAGTTGTGAAGTTTACCCCATACACCCCCTTGGAAATATTGGTTTGTACCCATCGTGACAAATAAAGCAAAAAGAGCGCCAACTATAGCCATTTTGTTAAAAGCGGGGTTATCAAAAATTGGACCACTACCAAGCCATTTAAACCATCCGCTCTCTTTAAGCTTTGGATATTTGTTCATCAAAAGACAGTCTACACTTAAAACACCGCTTCCGGCAAAAAATAACGTGAGTCCCATTGCAACACCCGTAGAGCCTATTTGCCACTCATCAAGGCATGTGGCACCTTGCCAACCTGCTCCTAAGAGCATTCCAAGGGGTAAAAGCGTCCCACCAATAGCGCTAAGCCTTGATAAAAGTCCAAGAGCTATGCCTAAACCAGTAAGAAATTCTATTATAGTAAATACCCATAGAAAACTAGCCAGAAGATCTGGATGAAGCACTAAGTATCTAACAAAATCATGAAGCCATAGTATATTTGATGCGTGAGGCAAAAAGGAATTGAATTTATGCCCTACCCACAAAGGCGAGTTTGGATCCAGCTTTCCACTGGCTAAAACCACCCTTCTCAATGGTGCAGATATATACATCCAAGCGTATACCAGTCTTACTGGTAAAACTACAAACGCAAGTAGCTGTAATATATCTATGTTACTATTTGAAACACTTTTAGATGAATAACCGCTGACACTTTCCATAAGCTTACACCTCCTATCAAGTGATATATTTAAATATAAATAACGCTGTATAAAAAAACATAATCTTTGTTTATGATATTGTAAACTAAAATTTTTCATAAAGTTTGATATTTTATATTTTTTTCAAAAATATGAGTTAAAATATTTGTATGGATGTCTTGGAAAGAGATAAGGCTATATTGAAATCGTGGTTAGGAAGAAAGAAAGGGGAGAATGTCTCTTTAGAGAACTTTAGGAACCTTGTATTGGCGCTTTTAGTAAGACCTAAGACCTCCGATTATAGGGAAGCCATCGTATATATAGCAAAGGATATAGGCATTAAAGATGCTGATATGATAAGCACGGAAGAGCTAGAAGATATACTCTTTAGAAATAAAGATCTTATGCTGATGGCAAAGCCAAAACATATACCCATAAAAGATTTTTTCTGGCTTGCCATGGGTGGTATCGTGATATCTGTGACGGG
>Ga0081529_120029_pt1 | contig 13650 bp, 12 predicted proteins | sample EchGeymetagenome_FD_71012 | JGI IMG/M metagenome (GOLD analysis project Ga0081529, IMG submission 71012) | Ferrous microbial mat and aquatic microbial communities from Echinus Geyser, Yellowstone National Park, USA - transect B T=78-80 C v2... ...
GAGCCGACGTGAAAGGCTACCTGCACTGGTCCTTAGCCGACAACTACGAATGGGCATCAGGATTCACCCCACGCTTCGGATTATTAAAGGTGGACTACACAAACAAAAGGCTGTTCTGGAACCCCTCCGCCTTTGTTTACAAAGAGATAGCCTGGTCCAACGGGATTCCAGACCAACTCGAACACCTCAACAGAGTGCCACCCACTAGGGGTCTACGGAGATAAAAATAGGCTCGAAAGTTTTCAATCAACACAAAATATAGTGAGTCGCTACCCACTTCCAATGACCAGGATAAACACGTGTGTTCTTCCTCACTAACTAGTAGTGATAGCGGCGTGGTTGTAACACCTCCTCCCCGCATCACCACTAGGGTGCTTCTCATTATACCACTACTCCCTTGTTTTCGGATTGGGAGGGGATGGTTCGTGTTAACGCAGGGAGCATAACCCTCTGAGACAGGGTAGCTTACAGGGCTGTCAACCCATATATTTGATACCAGTTAGTCTGCGATAATCGAATTGAGATATTCATGGCAGACCTGCCTAAGGCGTGTATCTCACACAGTGGTTTATGATAGTAAACATTTTTTTGATTGGAGCAAATAATTGGGATTATTATGTAGGAAGAGGATTGATTGTGTATCTCTTATCGGATAATCCCGGGATAGTTTCGAAAAGTATTTAAGGTGGATTATTTTATATATATATCTCAACCATGAAACGCAGACATATTTTGGCAGTGCTAGCCTCGGTTCTTTTAGGTTTTGCCGCACTCTTACCCCTAGGATTAATAGGCTCTCTAAACGCCCAGACTAGTGCGCCTGTGATCACCATCAAGACTCTCAACTTCTTCCCACCTGACTATGAGGCTGCTCAGGTGGTGTACAATGAGCTTAAGGCTGTGGGTTTAAATGTCCAGCTATTGGAGGAAGGACCCGCTGAACTATACCCAGAGGTTCAGACGAACCATAACTTCACCATCTACCTCAACGCCTACTCCGCGGCCCCGTTCCCCAGCCTTATGTTTGAGGCGTTCCAGAGCTGGAACAATTACCCAAACGGCTACGACATCACGGGTTTCCAGAACTCCACACTCGACCAGCTCACAAATCAGACCCTTGAAGCCGCGAACCATACACAGTTCGTTCAGGGTCTCTATAAGATGGAGGACATCGTGGCCCAGCAACTCCCCATGATCGGGTTGTACAACGATATAAACACCCAGCTCGTGAGCAAGGCCTTCGAGGGATACGTCGTGATGCCTGGGGGCGAATTCACCCAGCTCAACCCCTGGTCCGCCATGTATCTACACCCAGCCAACAATCAATCTGGGGGCGTGTTCACCCTAGCCTACCCGGCGGATTTAGAGCACCTTAACCCATTTGCCCAGACAAGTGTGAGGGGAGAATTCGTCACCTTACTCATATACGACCCACTCTTCAGATATGCACCCAACCTTTCAATAATCCCATGGCTTGTGACCAACTACTCTATCACCAACGGGGGTAAAACCTACACGCTAAATCTAAGGGACAACGTCACCTTCCAGAACGGTGAACCACTCACCGCGCAGGACGTGGCGTTCACATATGAGTTCATACTCAAGTATAAGGCACCACTATTCTACGATTTTGTGGATATGATTAATAACATAACCACGCCTAGCAACTACACTGTGGTTTTCCACCTAAGCAAGCCATACGCTGGGCTGCTCAGCGCCATGACAACCATCCCAATAGTCCCCGAAAGCATATGGTACAATAAGAATCTGAGTTGGCCCAACCCCGACCCAATCGGTAGTGGGCCATTCATGTTCAAGTCCCGTGTTCCGGGTGAAAGCATACAGCTCGTGGCCAACCCACACTACTGGCTTAAGGGTGTACCCAAGCTTTCAGGGTTCGATATCGAGGTGGTTAACCAGGAGTCAGTCAGGGTGCTTGATATTGAGAAGGGTGTTGTCGACGCTGAACTCTACGCCACACCTCCAAACCTAGCCGCAGCCGCCCTGAACTCCTATCCGAACAGTGTTGAAGTGCTCAAGTCACCCGACCTCTGGATGATCTACCTATACTTTAACCTGCGTGAGTATCCCACTAACAACCTCCACTTTAGACAGGCCATCGCCTACGCCATAAATAAGACAGCTGTTATAGACGCATATGGAGGAGGTTACCCCATGCCGAACGTGTTCGTCACCCAGCAGTGGAATCCTGGATTAGTCAACCCCAACCTACCCAACTATTCATACAACCCCACCCTCGCACACCAGCTCCTCGTAAAATACGGATTCATAAGTGCCCCCACCACTAACAACAACTCCACCTACCTATACGTGGGTATAGCCGTAGTGGTGATAATAATCGGTGCAGCCGCGGCAACCCTTCTACGCAGGCGTTAGCTCACTGTAGAAGGCACCTAGACTTCCTATCCTCCCCTCTTTTTGTTAGCTCCGGATGACTCGTTCTGCACACAGTTGAGGCGATTGGGCAACGAGTACTGAACCCACACCCGCTTGGCAGCTTGATTGGTGAGGGCACCTCCCCCCTGATGGCCTCAAGCTTCTTAGAGCCAATCGTGGGTATCGACTTCACGAGGGAAAGCGTATATGGGTTCAGGGGTTGTCGCAGAACAGACTCGGTGGGTCCCTCCTCCATGATCTCACCCAAGTAGAGCACGTACAGGTAGTCGGCAACATACATGGCCTGAGCTAGGTCGTGGGTTATAAAGAGAAAGCTCGTGCCATAGCTATCCCTTAGGCTCATAATCAGGTTTAGAACGCCTATCCTGAGTGATACGTCCAGCATGGATGCGGGTTCATCTGCGATTATAAGTGCGGGTCTACTCACCACAGCCCTCGCAATGATCACCCTCTGCAGCTGCCCCCCGCTCAGCTCCCAGGGATGCCTCCCCAAGAATTGCTCATCCTGAGGTAGACCCACACTGCTCAACGCCTCCCTAGCTAGGCTGACCCTCTCGGAGGGTTTGTAGCCGAGTAAGAGCAGGGGCTCTTCGACTATTTGTGAAATCGTGAATCGAGGGTTCACAGCAGCCCAAGGGTCCTGGAACACGAATTGAATTTTGCCTGTGGGAGACGAGTGGTCCCCGTATAAAGCGCTACCCATGAATTCAACTGTGCCCTCGCTTGGGGGCTCAAGGCCGCCGAGTATTCTCCCAAGGGTTGTTTTACCGCTGCCGCTTTCACCCACCAAGCCAATGATTTTCTTGTCAGGTATGGTTACGGAGACACTCCTCAGCGCGGTGAGGATGATCCTACGCCTCATTATCCAGTCGCGTAGACCCGTCCTCAGGGTGAACCTCTTCGTGACATCCCTAGTCTCTGCGATAATCATATCCAACCACCTTATTACTTATCTGCTCCGCGAAGAAACACTTTGATACCCTACCATCAACGTCCACCATGGGTGGCTCCTCCCTCCTGCACTCGTCAACCGCAAACCTGCATCTCTCAGCAAACCTACACCCAGTTATAGTCTTCGATAGGTCGGGTGGGAAGCCAGCTATGGGCTGCTTTTTAACCCTCCTATCCAGGGTGAGTAGACTTTCGGTTAGGGCTATGGTGTATGGGTGAAGTGGTTTTGCTAGCAACGCCTGAGAGGGTGCCGCCTCAACTATTTGCCCAGCGTACATTACAGCCATCCTATCAGACACGTAATTGGCCACCGCTATATCATGGGTTATAAATATCATCGACATCTGGAATCTCTGCTTTATATCTTTGAGTAGGTTGAGTATCTGTAGCTGCACCGAGACATCGAGACCAGTTGTGGGCTCGTCGGCTATGAGTAACTGTGGGTTGAGTAATAACGCCATCGCGATTATAACCCTCTGCCGGCTGCCCCCGCTTAACTCATGGGGGTAGCTCCTATAGTAATCCGGTGGTAAACCCACCAGGCTGAATAGCTCCTTAACCCTCCTCTGCGCTTCTACGCGCGGAATACTTCTGTGCGCAAGAATCACCTCGACGAGTTGGTCGCCCACCCTCAGTGTTGGGTCGAGCGAGTTCTGGGCGTTCTGGAAGACCATGGCAATCTTCTCCCACCGAATCCTCCTCATCCGCTTTCTCGGTAGGGAGACAATATTGACTCCCTCGAACAAGATTTCCCCGCTAACCTCAGCATTGGCTGGTAGGATGCCGATGATCGCGTTCCCAAGGGTGGATTTACCGCATCCAGACTCACCCACGAGCGCCAGGGTTTCACCCCTTCTAAGCGTTAGGTCAACGTGGTCAACCGCTCTAATCCTAGCATCCAGTGACTTATATACCACGCACAGGTCCCGCACCTCTAGGAGCACATCGCCCTCACTCATCTCGCCCTAACACCCCCAACCCCTCCACGTGGGTCGAGCAGTCTCTCAAGCCCTCTTCCCAAAAGGGACACGGAGAGTACGAACAGTGTTATAAATAGCCCTGGGAACACGATGTCCCACCAGGCCCCGGTAACAACGGCTCCATTGAGCTCGGCCTGGTAGAGGACGATTCCCCAGCTCACCTGACTCACGTTACCTATCCCAAGAAAATTCAAGCCCGCCTCAATCACAACCGCCCCAGCCACCGCAAGCAGGGTGTTCGACGTAATCATATGCACCTCATTTGGTAGAATATGTCTTCTCAATACGTAGAACGTCCTCGCACCGGAAATCTTAGCCGCCTCAACAAACGTCCTCGATTTGAGCGTCAGGGTGTCCGAGCGGATTATCCTCGCAACACTCATCCAGCTCGTCAGGCTTATCGCGAGGATGATGTTATAATCCGAGGGCCCAAGTAGAGAAACCAAGATTATGGCGAGCACTATGCTGGGCATAATTATGAACAAGTCGGTGACACGCATCAGAAACTCCTCCAACACCCCTCCAAGATAGCCCGCGACCAAGCCCACTAGGATGCCGATAACCATCGTGAAAAGTCCCGCCAAGAAGCCTATCAACACCGACCTCTGAGTCCCATAGATTAAAAGGCTTAGTATGTCGTGGCCAGCATAGTCTGTGCCGAAGGGGTGAGCTAAGCTTGGTGGTGAAAACGGGGTGTACGTGTTGAGGATTTGCTGTTGACCCACGATTAGCGGGCCGAAGATCGCGAGTACAGTGAAGGATAGGGTTCCGATGAAGCCAGCCACCGCTGGGGGGCTTCGAAGCATACGCCTCATGAAGGCTTTAATCGTATCTCACCCGCGGGTCGATTAGCCCATAAAGTATATCCGCTATATAGTTCGAGGCGATGACAACTATCGCTATAAAGATAAACGTTGCCTGAAGCACTGGATAGTCGGAGTTTTGAACCGCGAGATATATAAGGGAGCCCATACCATCCCATGAAAAAACGGATTCCGTGAATATGGCTCCAGCGACTAGAAAGGACATCTGCACCGCCATGAACGATAGCTCCGGTAAAATAGCGTTCCTGAGGCCGTGCCTGAAAACGATTGTTCCTTCACCCACACCCGCAGCCTCAAACGTCCTAATGAAGTTCTCCCTTAAAACATTGGCCGAAGAGGCACGGGTTATAAGGAAGTTAGAACCAAAGAAGAAGACAGCTATGGAAATCATAGGCCCAATCAGGTGATGCATATAGTTAGCAGCATAAGACCACCAAGAGCTGAAGGTCCTATTCAGCGTCACCGTGCCCCCCAGAGGTATCCACCCCAAGTAGAAGCCCAACACGAGGAGGATTATCAGCGCGAGCCAGAAGGCTGGGAGAGAGATCAAAACCACGCTCAACCCGCTGAAACCCCTGTCAAGCATAGAGCCGTACCTTCTACCAGCCAGCAAACCAAGCGGTATGCTCACCAAGTAGGAGAGGAGCATACCGCTACCCATCAACACAACCGTGTTAATAAACCTGGTTGGGAATATAACTTGGAGCACGGGTGTACCAGTATAGACGAACGAATCACCCAAGTTCCCATGGAAAAAGTTCCTCCAGAAGAGTACGAATTGGAGCCAGAGGGGTTTATTCAACCCGAACTCAGCTGTTAACACCTGAGCCGCCCCAGGTGGGAGGCCGGGGCCAACCATGATTGCCACCGGGTTGCCCAGTAGGCGGAATATAAAAAAAGCTATACTCACCGATACGAAGAAGAGTATCACGCTGGTTACCGCCCTCCTAGCGGCGTAGGTGGCCAGCCCCATCCACACCACCCACTTCAGCACTTAACGACCAGTGAGTCGGTGTCCCGTGGATACTTATTAACCCATTCCGCTGAGTCCTCGGTTATTATTATGGTGTCCGAATGTCTAAACCCACCCAGCCCCGGGATGTATATGCCTGGCTCACAGCTGAACACCATCCCCGGCTTTAGCACCGTTTGCTCACCCACATCTAGGAAGGGTGGCTCATGGCCCTCAAGACCCATCCCGTGACCGGAGTGGTGGCGGAGGAAATCTGTCACACCATACTCCTTAGCAACCCTATAGGAAGCCTTATCAGCGTCAGAGCACTTCGCACCCGGCTTCAAAGCTTGGAAGGCCGCCTCCTGCATTTTGAGCGCTATCTCATGATATTTACGCACCTTCTCGCTTGGCTCCCCCATGAATAGGTTGCGTTCCAACTCACTGTGGTATCCCCCCACATCCGCGCTCGCACCCGTCCCTATTATATCCCCCTTCCTTATTGGGCGCTCTATGCTTAAGGCGTGGGGGAAGGCTGACGCTTCGCCCACTTGGCCCCTTATCCCAGCGTGGGCTATTAGGGGGCTCGCGGTGGTCGCCTTAAACTCTGGGCCAAGCTCACGCTTCATTTTCACCGACGCTTCCAGGGATGCTCTCGCAGCCACCTCAAAGTCGTACACACCAGGCGCAACATATTTCTGTAGTAACTCATGGGCCACATGCCCCCACCTGACACTCTCCCTAATCAGCGACAACTCATTCTCAGACTTGATGATGCGCATCTCGTAGAGGTCGTCCCCCACAGGGATAAACGACGTGTTGGGCACGAGCTCAGAGAGGAGTGGACCCTTGTAGCCGTAAGGGCTACTGTAGAAAGCGGGGTTGTCCACACCGATCTTTTTACCCGTCAACCCGATCTGCTCCAGCCAACCAGCGAACAGCTTCATGGGGTGTACTTCACCCGGATAATCCATGTAGGTGAACACCCTTGTTATAAGCTTGGTCTGATAGGGCAGGTGATCCTTTTCTATAATAGGCCCAAAAAAGGTTATCTCGCCCTCCCTAGGCACTATAATCGCTGCAGGCCTCTCAGTTGGCAGATAATTAAACCCTAAGAAATACTTTAAATTAGTAGGCCCACTCATATACACCGCGTCAAGACCCTTACTGGACATAAGTCCCCGAAGACGACCTATCCTTCCCTCATATTCAGATTGGGGCAGTTTAAACATAGTATAGAGTAAGATAATGCCACTTAAATACCTTTCGTCAAAACACAATTCAAATTTAAGGTTCACAGTCGAAAAGTGTTTAAACACATCACCAAAAATAGAGGTCCTATGACTGACCCAATATAACTAGTGTTTTAATCAGCCAATAGCAAACGTCTAAATCGCCCGTAAACGATACGGCTTTATGAGAATAACTCTGTTTTAACCATATCAATCCACGTGGTAAGCGGCTTGTGCAAACCCTAAGTCACCGCTCCTATTAGTAGCGTTTTTAGTTTGAGCCTAACAATAATTTGGTGGCTACAGTTCGTATAAGGCACTATTACGTTGGGATAGTACGGGAAGCGTCATCCTGGCTTCGGTTAACCTCTCCCTGTTTACTTCTCCGAGTATGACTCCCTCGGTCTCATTCATGCGGTGTAGGATTATGCCGAGTGGGTCAACAAAGCTCGTGATCCCCGTGTATATATTACCGATTTGGTTTGATGTGGCGATGTAAGTTGTGTTCTCAACCGCACGAGCTTTAACGAGCGTCAACCAGTGATCCTCCTTGTTGTACCCTTTTACCCACGCACTGGGTATCAGAATCACCTCTGCACCCTTCAACGCGAGCGTCCTAGCGATCTCGGGGAACCTCACTTCATAACACACCATAACACCCACCTTGAACCCGTCAAAATCGAACACCTTAAACGGGTTGTTCGACGGTTGATTAAAAGCTGACTCTTTATAGTTAAATGCATCGTATAGATGTGTCTTCCTATACACATTTATTATCTCACCGTTCTCATCAGTGGTTATAGTGGTGTTATACGTCTTCAAACTACCCTCAACCGTCTCATGCATCCCCACAGTTATGGACACACCTTGTTCTTTTGAAATCCTGCATACCGAGTTTACAAAGTGGCCGTTTAACCCCTCCGCCTGCTTAGCCCGCTTCTCTAACGGCTCATCAGGCGGAAAATAACACATGAATACTTCTGGGAACACAACCATCCTAGCTCCATAGCTTTTGGCTTTCTTCGCAAACTTCTCAATTTTTAAGAGGTTCTCCTCCTTACTTCTCTCCGACACCACTTGGGTGCAGGCAATTCTAAGGGTTTGGTCTCCCACTAAAAGCTCCCCCCATTGCCTCTGTACTCGTCTCCTTTATTAATGGTTTTTGTGGGTTGACAAACAACCAGAGCACTATTCCTGCGATGCCTGACAATCCAACAATGGTCACCGCAGAAGTAAAGCTGTGACCAAGGCCCACTAAGAAGGCTGTGAACAATGGGCCGAGGGCGCCAGCTGAATTCCCCCACATATTGACCCAACCAGTAACGGAGGCGGTGAACTCCCTCCCAAGGTCTTGGCAAGCCGACCATATCGACACTTGAACCATCCCGATCCCAGCCATAGAAACCATCATTAGACCGATAGCATAATACACGTTAATCTGCTGCATAGCCAGATATAGAAATAGGATGGCCACTACGAATCCACCCACCGCGTACGGTACCCTCGACTTGTACACAGAGTTCGTTTTCCTCAGTGTGTAGCGCTGAAGATAACCCACGATGAACACCATAATGAAAAGCGAAAGCCAAGGTAGCGAAGTTAGTTCACCCACAGTGGCTATCTTCACATGCCTGTATGTATATAGATATGTCGGTAAAAGGGTCGTATAGAATGCCTGTATCATTATAAGAAAGAGGTATTCGACACCTATCGCCCAAAACTGATAGGACCTGAGAAAGGTTTTCCACTGCTTATACTGGGTCTTCGAGTTTGAAGAGTGCTGCTCTTCCAGTTGGTTTTTCAAATCATCAGGTATCAATCTACTGTCTCTTGGATGGTCCCTGAAATAATACCACCACAGCCAAGACGTAGCGAACCCCAATAATCCAAATATATAGAATGCCCAAGGCCACCCTATGGTCGCAGAAATGTACCCCGTTATTATCGCACCGACCACCGTCCCAAAGTAGAGTCCACCGAGTAGTATTGAGTTAGCTTGGCTTTGTTCTTCCTTCTTAAACCACGTGTTAATAGCGTAAACACTCGCAGGCCAATCAACAGCCTGACCAACCCCTAGAAGCGACCTTATCGCTACGAATCCATAGTATGTTCCTCCGAAAGGTGTAAGAATAGTAAAGAGACTCCACCACGCACTCGCAGCTCCTAGGCCCTTCCTCGCCCCAACACGCTCAGCAAAAAGGCCTCCCGGTATCTGCATAGCAGCATAGAAAATTGAGAAACTCGTTAAAATAACCGTTTCTTGTAACAGTGTGAAATGATGGATTTGGGCTATTATTGGCGCCGTCACGGCTATATTAACTCTATCCATTGACATAAAGAATGTTAGCGGGAAAACTACACCCAACCAGAATAACCATCGCAAATCTCTCATAACGTGTCACTTACCTTTCTTTTCTTTAAGAATCTAGCTGCCCCACTAATCTCCGATAACGGTATGCCCGAATCAATCTTCCTTTTGGTCTCGTTTTCACCGTTTTCTATCGACTCAAGAATATCTGCAATTTGTTCTGCATATTGCTGTGAGAGTATAGCCACACCATCATCATCGGCGAAAACCAAGTCGCCGCTGTTTATTGGCACACCATCAATAGCAACAGTATAGCCTATCTCCCCTTCTATCCCTAGTATTCTAGTGGTGAGCGGACTTATTCCACGACTGAAAACTGGAAAATCTAGGCTCAAAATCTCTTCAACATCACATATGCACCCATCAATAATGGCCCCAGCTATCGCTTTTTTAGCCGCAGCGTAACTCACCATTCCACCCCAACACGCCCTTGAATAATCACCGCTCATACTAACCACTATTACATCACCTGGTTGAGCAACATCCAAAGAGAGGTGTACAGCGGTTGAGTCTAGATGTGGTATCCTCACAGTTAGAGCTGACCCAACAATCCTTATCGGTCTCTTATTTGGCCTCAAAGAGGTTAAAAATATTCCATCCCTAAGATGCCCAAGTGTAGACGGGTGCAGCCTTTTAAACCTGTCTACAAGTTCCACCGGAACCCTCTTTATATCTTTATTTATAATAAAGTCCTCCAACTCTTTCCGTTCAGATTATTCCAGCATTATTTAAATTTTACTAAATATAACCACATTTCCCAGATAATTTGCACCTATATCCATATGTTACGCTCCTTATCCTTGTTTTATACCGGGGTTTTATATCTAGCATTAACACCTCTTTTAAAAGATTTATGTATTTGTACGCGCGTAACAATAGTAATACCTATTATTTGTGGAGCGGTCAGTGGGGAAGAGGGGGAGGGAATACTCTACAAAAAGATTTCAAGGATTGTGCCCGAGGCTATAAGACTAAACCTATAGGAACAAGCCATAGCAAAATATTAAAGAATAGAAGATATTACTAAGCCGCTACAAAATTAAGCACTCTGGATGAACCTACGAATGATTAAGGAGGAATTGTTATGTTGGTGGGGAAGAGGCAAACTATAACATCGAAGTTCTGCCTAGAAATAAGTCGCATTTCAAAAGGGAAGAAGCTTCTAACATCTGAGTCCACATACTACGAAGCCTCCAATATGCTTTGAAACCATGAGAGCACCCTAAAATGTGTACACAACACTTGAGTATTTGAACACTGCAGTTAATTTTGATAAAACTAGGATGCCATGATAGTCAGATTCTGTAAAGAGCATGTAGCCGCCTCCTATAAGCCCGTAGCCAAATATAGAATCACCCTGTATTCGGTTCACACAACCATAGCTTTAAGGGTGGGGCTGACCCTAAAATCTGCAATAAAATAATAATGAATAGGGCGCGCCCAAGCTAGAGAGCCTTGTAACCTAAGACCTTATTGTAACTGGAAACCCCACCTTATCCGAGACCCCAAACCACCCCCGACCCAGACCGAGAGGACCATCTTTACACAAAGACCCACCCCATATAGGCAGTGGATCTAACTCTGTGCGGATAGGCGCTGACCTTATTCAACACTTAAGCAAAGCATAGCGCACCCTACCTAGCCGCCCTTACTTTTTCATCTGAGGCGTAAAACTCTAGAAGTGTGGGTTTGGGTTTGAGGACTATTCTGTCCCCTTCACACTATGCCTCAAGGATTAAGCCTCGCTTTATACCTAGCGCCCTCCTCAACCCTGCTCATAAAACAATCAGACCCTTATCATGAGCCTTAACCTCCCAGCTTATAAAAATAATTCGTTTAATACCAATAAACGTTTAACTAAGAGGTTGATTAATACGATGTACCACAAACCAAACTTTCAAAAACTCCGCCTACAGGGACTCCAAAGGCGTGAATATAGGTATGAAAAAGGCTGAGTGTGTATAGAACCCTATAGATACTGTGTGTCGTGGTGTTGTGTTTGACCGTGTTTGAGCCGAGTGATGTGGTGTGCTCATTCCTTGCCGACGACTAGAAGCTTGATGGCTCCATACGGAAGTTAGAGGGGGAGGGGAATATGGATAGAAGCTTTGGTTAACCACCTACTCAAAATTTCTGGGTAAGTATTCATTTCTTTACGTTGGGAGGTTTGAGGTGTTGGTTGTGTGGATCACTAGTGGAGTTAGCTCCTCTTTCCACGTCAACACCCAGACACCTTGTTTTTTGGCTTCCTCGACTGCGTCATTTAGGGGGACAAGTGTGTACACCGCTTTGATGAAGCGTGGCTTTACAAGCTCTGGTTTCCGGTGTCTTATTATGTCCGCTTTCCTGTTTACCTCGTTAACAAGTTTTACCCCAAGCCTTGTGGCCGCCTCAACAATCACCCACACGTCTCCCTGTGAAGCGTAGAGGTCAACCTCCTTGGAGTCGGCGAATATCCGCGTAAACTTAAAGTCGACTCCAAGCTTGCCGCGTAGATTAAAACCCACAACCTCTGAGGCCTCATCCTCAAGACTTAAAGTCAACCTTTCAAGTGTAGTCCCAATGTCACTGATAGCGCGACTCATCCTCCGCTGTTCTCTAACGATGTCTTCTTGGCCCTCTCTCAGAGTCTTAACTTCCTGCCATAGCTTTTCCACGTTCTGCCATAGCTTCTCCTGGCCCTCTCTCAGAGTCTTAACTTCCTGCCATAGCTTTTCCACGTTCTGCCATAGCTTTTCTACACTTTGCCATAGCTTTTCTTGGCCCTCTCTTAGGGCCTTAACCTCTGCCGCCAAATTGTCCACGCTTTGTTGTAGGCTGTTTAATTTGTCGAGAAGTCCGAGTTTGGCGGCTACAGCTAAGCGGAATTCTTCATCTTTGTCGAGTAGCTCTAGGAAGCGTTTCTTAATCGAGGTACTCAAATCACTCCAAATAATGAACTCCCAAAAATAATATATAGGTTTTCATCGAGGACTGGTAAGCGGGCTACTCACTCCCCCCGGTGGATCAAAATCCGTCACCTCGAAGATGATGTTCTGGGAGAGTGTCAAGTGAACAGCTAGTGTACCACTACTAGTTCCAGAGGTCTAAGATTTTTTCTTATATTAGTTTGTTGTGGAAGCCCCTTTTCCTTGGTGTAGTCAAAGACTCAACAGAACTTGAATTACAGCATGACGGTAGCGGGGACTCTGGGGGATAACCCGATTCAAAACACCATCCTCTTCTTTGTCTGCCAAGGAACCTGGGCTTTGTGTAGTGCTTGTGAGGCCCCAGACCTGACGGGCTGCCCCCAGTTAACTGTGACCAGCTTCAGGGGTCTACCGTCACCCCTCACTCCCCGTCGACCGCGGTCGTGTTCACGTTGCTACGTATTAAAGCTGAGTTCTCCGTCAACCTCCTTCACCCACTACACCACGCTCGACTTCGAGACTGGGCTATTGAACACTCCGGATAGCCATGAAGCTCAGCCCAAACGCGTCGAGTAGAGCCCCTGCGAACTTAAACCCGAGCTTTTTCTCTCAAATCTAAATTTTTGGACTCCGCGACAATAGTGTCCAGATTGGATGATGGTGGGGTTTTACTCTAAGTAGGTATGCGTAGGTACATATCATTGTACCTGTCGTACGCGTAGTGGAGCTTGGGCTTCAGCGCATCATTTAGGGAGCTCACGGGTTCATTGGCCCCACTCCGCTCCGCCCCTGTCAGGACGCACCCACCCACCACTCACACGCCTTCCACGTCGCCGGGGAAGGCCTCATATCGTGGGGAGCGCCCTCCATCTTCAGTCTCCCCTCCTGTGCATGTACGCCTCCCTCTCTTCCTTAGCCGAGGTCTTGGGTCTTCGCTATCACCCTACTGCCCATGCACAACCGGATTGTTCAAATCCAGAAATCTATATAAACCTGTCTATTTTGAAACGCTGACC
>Ga0081529_118558_pt1 | contig 13620 bp, 12 predicted proteins | sample EchGeymetagenome_FD_71012 | JGI IMG/M metagenome (GOLD analysis project Ga0081529, IMG submission 71012) | Ferrous microbial mat and aquatic microbial communities from Echinus Geyser, Yellowstone National Park, USA - transect B T=78-80 C v2... ...
AGCCATGCCCATCGGGTGTGTATGGTATCAGAATTGTGTGGCGGTAAAGCAATGGGAGTGAGGAAATGCCTAGGTGATGGGCATGCCACCACAAACCACAACCAATGAAACAAGGAAACCACTACGTAGGTCCATTGCAGTCGAGCTCGAGACCACTAAGGAACTCAACAAGCTACTCCACTCCGTTGAGACTGCGTACCTAGGCATTGTTCGTGAGGTCGTTGAATACGCCGTTAAGAACAATGTCACGAGTACAGTGAAACTCCATAGGCTGTTTTATCGCAAGTATAGGCTGGAGTACCAAGACTTGAACTCACAATTAATCATCCAAGCAATTCGACAAGCGGTGCAAATCGCCAAATCATTCGTTAAAAGGAGAAAGAAGGGCTTGGTGAGCAAGCCCTACCCGGAGGTTAGGAGCGTCTCAATTAGGTTTACGGAGAAGGCATGGAGTTATGAGCAATTTATCCACTCAATAGCCCCAGTCAGGCTTAGCCTATCACTGCTCAACAGTAGGAGGGAGGTTTGGTTGAGGTTACACAAGCGCTTCTGGCAATACTGGTGGAGGGTATTGAGTGGTGAAGCCGAGCTAGCCAGCACGCTGGTTGTTAAGCGTATGGCTAACAAGTGGTATGCCATATTCGTCTTCGAGCTGAAGCCCAGGGTGGCGAAGCCGCAGTCAATCGTTGCCTTCGACATCAACGAGAACACTGTTGCCGTGAGTAGGGTTGATTTACCATCCACGGTGGACAAGGTGGTTGATTGGAATAGGCAGTACGCAACACCACAGCTCTACATGATAAGGACTGACTTCGGTAGGCTGGCTAGGAGGTATGAGAGGGTTAGGAACACAATCATCGAGAGGCTAAAACCACACTTCACATTACCAAGTGGCAAATTCTCGAATGTCACGGACACAAGGGAGTTTAGGAAGCGCGTGAGGAGGTTGCGTGAGGAGGATAGGAAGCTTGGTCGTGTCAGGCATGTGGCTAACGAACTAACAAAAACACCGGCAATAATCATAACAGAAGAGCTCGGTGAAAGGCCTCAGGATGAAATGATTAATGGCGTAAACAAGGGTGAGCTTAGGCATAGGATCAAGCAAACACCATTCAAGAATTTGGAAAGTGCAGTTAAGGATAAGGCTTTGGAACGCGGCTCCAAACTATTTCGTGTATCGGCATACAGAAACAGTAGGGTATGCCCAATACACTTTGTTAGGCTTAAGAGCACAGATGACTGGCACACCCTTTATTGCCCAGTGGATCACTACGTGCACAGGGACTACGCATCCGTGATGAATATGATGTGGAAAACAACGCCAGAGCCCTGGACCAAGGGAGTATGGTGGAACATGAAGAAAGACATGAACTGGAGAAAGCACGAAGGCGAATCAAACCCAATAATACCATACCCTATCATGCAGTACATACATGCAATGCTAAAGACTTTCACGGCCAGCGAGGAAAGCCCCGCAGTGCTGGCCCGGGGCAAACCCATGAACCCCACCGGAGAAGCCGATGAAGGTGGCGGCGAGGAAACCTCCCAAAAAGGGAGGAGGCCGGAGATTACAAAAAGGACCCTAGATCTTACGTTCGTGCGAAGGTCCTGGAGGGACTGATAGAGGGTAAGCTAGCCCTGGAGATGCTTAGGAAGGGCTTCCTAACGAACTCGGCATCCAAGGCCTTCATCTCCGTAAAAGCCATAGTAAGCGCACTGGTGGTAAAGAACCTGGACAGGATAATAAAGGACAAGCCGGAAAAGGAGAGGGGTTGGTACGAGAAGGTAGGCTACTCAGCACCAACCGCAGGCCTAATAGGGATCTCGTACGATTTAGAGAGGCTGGGCTACGACGTAGGTCTGATAGTGAGGATAGCCCTAACCCTACACGCATTTTCGTATAACGGCTTCGACCCAAACCTAGCCAACCACAGGAATGAGGAGGAGGTGGAGAAGGACATAATGAGCATAATACAATTCCTAACAAACAACGTCAAGAAATACTTCGAAGACACCTGGAACGAAGAACTAGAAAAGGAACCAAGAGCATTAATCACCACGCAACAACCCTAACCAAGGAACAAAGCACGCATCCGTGGAGAAAGCTTAAAAATAACCGATGAAAAACGCAGAACGGGGCCGTAGTCTAGCCTGGCTAGGATGCCGAGGAACTCTCAGTTCCGCATAGGCCTGGGGATCCACCCCGTAGAAAAAGGACCGTAACGCCGGTGGGCCCGGGTTCAAATCCCGGCGGCCCCACCATGAACTTTGTTCATGTTCTTCGGTTTGCGTTTGGTTTCCTGTGGGTGTGGGTTTGTGGAGCCACTTGAGCGAGCGCTTCCAAGCCGTTATTCCTCTTGACGTCTGACTCTCCTCGTTTATACTTCGTCATGTTGTAGAGTCTCCTGAATGCCTTACGGCTTATCCTTCTACCGTAATACGCCAAAATTAGTTCGGCCCTTAGGCGGCGGAGCGGGTGGTGTAGGTACGGTATAATGAACCTAAGCAGCCTAACGGCGTCTCTGCTGCTGAACATCAAGGCATCAGTATATGTTTTAGAGTAAATATCGCCGATGATGCCGAACCTCCTGGCGATTGCTTCTCTCAACATATTGAGGATAAACCTCTTCGGGCAATACTTACAAGCCGCAATCACCACATAAACGGATTTACGGCTGTACCATATTGTTCCATCTCCATCCAGCAACGCAGCTATGAACATCGCCAGCTCCTCATCGGTGAAGCCCTTGATTATCCTCTCGAGCTCATCAGCATTGAGCTTAATTGGCCACGGCCATGCATCGGCGCTTAGGATTATGTAATACGCTAAATTGATTGATTCGGATACGTACTTCGCAGCCGGTGCCTCTTTTCCGCACTCGATTCTTAAGCTTGGTGCCTTGACCGCGTCTAACAGTGCTGGAAAGAATACGGCATCAATGCTATTCGTTGTCTTTAATCTCAACTCAATGCCATTTCTGTGCCTTCTAACTATCATGTCACTCCTAGCCAGCCCGAGCCAGTATGGACGCCTTAAATCACTTAGTAGCTTTAAGCCGGTTAACCAATTACACGGCTCCACGCCGTGCCTCTTAAATGCGCTGATATCAATACCAATGTATTTCCACATTTCCTCGCACATTCTAACCTCGTCCCAGCCAAGCTTATCTCTCAGTAATTTCTCGATGTTCTCAGCAACGTTGTACCTCGTTGCTCTGCCCTCCCAATCGATGTCGCACCTCCCCAACCACTTATTCAGCATTTTCGTGTTTGTGTTAAAGACGGACCTAAACCAGTTCCTTGACACCCCAAGCTCAACCACAAGCCTCACTAACAGCTTACACCTCAACTCATAATCACTCCTTAACCATAGCTCGTGAATAATCTCCCTAACCTTGTCCACAATCTCAACACCGATAAGCCTACCATCGTGACAACCACTCTTGATTAGCTCCTCGAGGGTCTTTATGATGCACTCCTTGTCGTTGTTTTCTAGGCACCTCATTGCTTGTCTTATTAATTCTGTGCATGTTTCTATCCTCCCCGCCCGGGTGGGTTGGGGCTGGGAGGCTTCGTCTCTTGTTCCTAGGTCCTTCTCGTTACTCACCGGGCCTTTGCCGTTTTTCGGCGGCCCATTGATTTTAAACCCACCCATAGCCGAGACAACAATGCACCTAACTAGGTGCATTGTCGAAACACCTGTGCTTACTTAATTCATCCACAAGCATCTTGGCTGCTTCACCGCATAGTTTTGATTCCACGCACTTACTGTAAACGAAGCCCCACAGTTGGCAATCAACTCCTCGATACGTCATTAGCCAAGCAAGCGGCCAAACCACCCCACACCAACAATCATTTTATCAATTAGATTTATAAGGCACTACGAAGACCCAACCACCGATCGCTCAAGGCAAATAACGCTTAGTAACATTGCTTACCTGCACGCGGTGTACAACCACGTCAATGTAACGCCAATAATGCACACAATAATAGCAACCACAACAAACACCTAATCACGCAACACACCAAAGAAAACCATCGAAAAACTACCAAAAGTAACGCTGACATGAAGATTAGCGAGTTACTTAACCAAGCCCAAGACACGGCCAAGCACAACCACCACAAGAAAACCCCTTTTAGATCCTACCGGGTCCACTAGATAAAATTCCTCGGTTTTTATCCTGTTTATTCGTGTTGCGGCTTTTCATGTTATTTTTATGTGTTTGTAACTTCCGAGCGTTTTTAAGTACGTTGTTTCTTGTTGTAGTTGCTGTATTGCTTCGTTACACTCCTCATCTTTGAGTTGGCATTCTGTTTCTAATAGGAAGTCGTAGCCCCATGGGCTTTGTTTGTTTGGTTTTGAGTAGATCATTGATAGGTTTATGCCCCTCTCTGCGAATGGTTTTAGGGCTTTGTACAGTGAGCCTGGCCTGTTCGGTACTGAGAATATGAGGAGGGTTCTATCACCAATATCCGACCTACGCCTTGTTATTACTAGGAACCTTGTGTAATTTGGCCTATCCTCGATACCACACATTATTGGCTTCAACCCACGCGTTTCGGCACCCAACCTGGAGGCTATGGCCGCCCTATTCCTGGCCTCCCTGATCTTCTCGAGGGCCTCCGACGTTGATTGCGTGTATATTATCGATGCCTTGAGCCTCGCCACAAAATCCATGGCCTCGGATATCGCGTGTGGGTGTGAGTAGACCTCGGTTATCTCATCGAGCGATTCGACCCCTTCATTAACCACGAGGCATAGCGATACCCTGTATTCTACGGAGTAACTCACGTAGACGCTCCACTTAATCAACGCATCCATTGAGTCGCCAACGACGCCTGCCAGGTTATTCTCTATCGGCACTACGCCAAAGCCGCAGTCCCCATTGTACACGCACTTAACAATTTCCTCAACATTCCTCATTGGTATGAACGACTTATTGATCCCAAAGAACCTCATTGCAACCTCATGCGAGTAACTACCGCTTGGTCCTAGGTAGGCTATTGGTTCGTTAACGAGGTACTCATTGATTGTATTGATCAATGCTGGTTCACGTACCTCACCAAGTAACTCAGTGAGTAGGTTTGCCTCGATTGAATTAGAGCTCAACATGTCCCTTAACCTGGCCATTTTACTCTCAATATCCCTTACAAGGTTCGTTAGTTCCTGAATTCCAGGTTGTTCACGGTGGTTTAATTATATAGGTTATTTATAAGCATTACCAGCCTATTGACTCAACCAAGTCTCCTAAGGATCTCCTCGGTAAACTCCTCCGTTTTTGCATTACCACCAAGGTCTGGGGTTAACTTGACACCCTCACTCAGGGTCTCTATTACGGCTTTTTCCACGGCACCTCCAGCACTCATATACTTAGTATCCCCAGTTTTCTCACCCCACCACCTGAGCATCCATGATACACATAGTATAGTCGCCGTCGGATTGGCAATGCCTTTACCTGCAATGTCAAAGGCAGCCCCATGAACAGGCTCGAACATTGCCTTGCTATCACCCATGTTTGCTGATGGGGCTAGCCCAATGCTTCCCGTAACATAAGCCGCAATATCACTTAGGATATCCCCATAGAGGTTTGTGGTTACTATAACGTCGAAGTCCTGGGGTCTCCTGACCATGTCCATAACCGCAGCATCGATGTACATCTCATTGATTGAAACCCCAGGGTACTCCCTCGCCACATCCCTCACCGCACTTCTGAATAAACCATCGCTGACAGTCAAGACATTGGCCTTATGCACGATCGTAACCCTCCTACGCCTATTCATTGCAAGGTTTAGGGCAACCCTGGCAATCCTCTCGCTAGCCCTCCTCGTTATAACCCTTAAGGCAACAGCAACGTCGTTGGTCAACATGTACTCAGCCCTCACGTAAACATCCTCCGTATTCTCACGCACAATGACTAAGTCAACACCATCCCTAACGGCCTTAACGCCAGGGTAATTCCTGGCAGGCCTGATATTAGCGTATAGGTCGAGACCCCTCCTCAACCCAACCACAACATCACCAGCACTCTCGCCAACAGGACCCTTGAGTATTGCGTCCGCGGACTCTATGATGGGCCAGTACCTACTCGGCAAAGCCTCACCATATTTCCTGAACGCATTGTCGCCAGCCTCCACGAACTGTAAATCCACCGTTAACCCATACTTAGCAGCCGCAGCCTTGAGAACCCTAAGGGCTGATGAAATGACCTCAGGACCTACACCATCACCCTCAATAACAACCACTCTCATCCTGAATGAAGTAAATAATGCACTTAAATGTATTGCCTACCTATGTAGGTTATTTATTGAAATCAAAACCTTATAAGGTGGGTAAGTAATGCTGGGTTTATGACATTATTGAGGGCAGATAAGGAGGGGTGGGAAATACTGGGCGGTGGCGTGCTTAGGAAGTACGTAAATGGCGTGAATGTAACCATAGCCCAGTTCAAGCTCGCCAAGGGTTCTGTGGTTAAGCCACACTCACATAGGCATGAGCAGGTTTCCATTGTTGTCCAGGGCGTTGTTAAGTTCACGGTCGGTAGCGATGTGTACGTGATGAGAGCAGGGGATCTGGTGCATATACCACCTAACACGATTCATAGCGCTGAGGCGCTTGAGGACTCCCTAGTTGTTGATGTTTATTCGCCAATTAGGGATGATTGGGTTAGGGGTGAGGATAGTTACCTAAGGTCCTAGTTTAAAATGCTTAAACTCCTATACCCTCAATACGATTGATTATTCTCCATGACCTCCCTTATTATCCGCCTCACATCGCTCTCACTCAACCTAAGACCCATGTCACCCAGCTCCTTAACCCTCCTCAGCACCCTACTCACAATCTCGTCGTTTGGCTCCACACCCATGCTCTTGAGGATAAACTCTATCGAATGCTTACCGCTGTGTTTACCCACAACTATCCTGCGGTTCATGCCCACGTTTTCGGGACTTATTGGTTCATAAGTCATTGGGTTCGTTAATACCCCATGCACGTGAATACCTGATTCGTGGGCGAAGGCGTTGGCACCAACTATGGCCTTGTTGGGTGGTACAGGTATCCTAAATAGCTTCGATACGAGGTCTGAGACCTCCTTAATCTTCTCAAACCTAATCCTAACGTTATAATTTAGTAGGAATTTTACAGCCGCCGCCACCTCCTCGAGCGCCGCATTACCCGCCCTCTCCCCAACGCCATTTATTGTCCCATGGGCTTGGTCAGCCCCAGCCTCTATCGCAGCCACGCTATTTGCCACAGCCATGCCGAAATCATCGTGACAATGAACACTCAATAAGTAATTACCTCTAACGTTCTCCCTAACGAACCTCACAAGCCAAGCCATCCTACTAGGCCACATGACACCCACCGTATCGGCTATGTCCAACCTATCGGCACCTGCATCAACCACCTCCTGGAAAACCCTAACCAGGAACTGTGGATCGCTCCTCGTGGCATCCTCGGCGCTGAATTCCACGGTCAAGCCATGGGCCTTCGCGTACTCCACAGCATCTACGGCAGCCCTGACCACCTCATCCCTACCCATCCTTAACTTATACTTCATGTGAATATCCGAGGTTGCTATGAACGTGTGCACGGCCCTCACGTCAGCATCGATTACCTTATCGATGTCCTCCCTCCTAGTCCTCGCCAACGCTATCACCTCGGAATTAACAACCTCCCTGGCTATTGCCCTAACCGCCCTAAATTCGCCATCACTAACAATGGGAAAGCCAGCCTCTATTGAGTCAACACCAAGCTCCTCAAGCCTTAGGGCAATTGCCAACTTATCCTCGGGTTTAAGGGCAACACCAGGCGTTTGCTCACCATCCCTCAAGGTCGTGTCTAGGAACCTTACGTATTTACCCCCAGCCCAACCCTTAACTACATCCTCCTGAGCAATCTAACCCACCGTAATTTTAGCCAAAAATACACTATTTAAGTATTTCCCTAGGATATAGATTAGAAATAATTAGCCCATGAGGTACATTATAATAATTATTCGAGGGAAAAGCTTAAATATTCTATAGTGGATGTTTGTCTGATGAGGTGTCCTATTCTTTACGTATAAGGGAGTCAACGGGCTAAAATCAAGATCGCGGATAATGGGCACATGGTTCGATAACACGAGGAGTAGGTGCAGGGGTGATGATTATGCCTAGGGCTGTTGATTTACTGGCTAGGGAGATGGAGAGGATGGGTGTTGATAAGGTCTTCGGCATAATTGGCGGTCAAATAATGCCATTCTTCGATGCACTGTATGACACTAATATCAAGGTCTATATGTTTAGGCACGAGCAGGGTGCAATACACGCAGCCGATGCCTACGGCAGGGTTACAAGAAGACCCATGACTGTTGTGGCCACGTCAGGCCCTGGCGCAACGAACCTCGTCACTGGGCTTGCAAACGCCATGATGGATTCATCACCCTTAATAGCAATAACGGGCCAGGTCCCAACAGTATTCTTCGGTAGGGATGCCTTCCAGGAGACGGACATAGTCGGTACGTCAATGCCCATAACAAAGCACACGTTCATGGTTAAGAAGCCAGAGGATTTAGTCTCCGCGTATAAGGCTGCCTATGAGATAAGTATTGATGGCAGACCCGGCCCCGTCCTAATCGATACACCCAGGGACGTACAGTTATCGGAGGTTAGGAATTCAGGGATTAGGGAGCTACGGGTGTATAGGAAGATTGTACCGGAGCCAGACCCATCATTAATATCCTACGCACTTAAGCTACTATTAAATGCCGAGAGACCCATCATGCTTGTTGGCGGTGGTGTATGCTGGAGCGGCGCAACGAATGAGGTACTGACACTGGCTGAGTTAATAGGCATGCCCATAGTGACGACACTGCCTGGTAAGAACTGCGTGCCTGGTAATCACCCACTGGTCATGGGACCTGCGGGTATGCACGGTAGGTTAGAAGCGGATGCTGCTTTAATAAACGCTGACGTGATCTTAGCCGTCGGCACCAGGTTTAGTGATAGAACAGTGGGTAACTTCAACGAGTTCAGGAGAGGCAGGAAAATAATACACATCGACATCGATAGGAGCGAGATAGGAAAGAACGTGAAGCCGGAGGTTGGTATTGTTGGTGATGCCAAGGCTGTCTTATCTATGATGATAGGCATGGTGCCCAAGGCCCTGGAGAGAAGGCATGATGATTTCATAAGGTGGTTAAGGAGTATTAAGGAGAGTTATGAGGAGTACAGAAGTAAGGTACCCTTTGAGGGCTTCGCGCCATGGAGGGTCCTTAAGGTGTTGAGGGAGGTCATGCCACCACACGCAATAACGACAACGGGAGTTGGTAGTCACCAGATGTGGAGCGAACTTCACTGGGACGTTTATGTACCTGGCACATTCATAACGAGCGCAGGGCTTGGCACAATGGGTTTCGGAATACCCGCAGCCCTTGGCGCAAAGATAGCGAGGCCTGATGTGCCTGTGTTGGATATTGATGGTGACGGTTCGTTCCAAATGACAATGCAGAACCTAGCCCTGGTCCGTGAGTACAACCTGCCAATTATAGTCGCGATATTCGATAATTCCACATTAATGCTCGTGAGGCATTGGCAGGTTATGCTATATAGTAGGAGGATAATTGCCGTGGACTTTAACGTTAACCCTGACTTTATGAAGATAGCCGAGGCCTATGGGATAGAGGGTGTTAGGCCTAGTAACTATGATGAGCTTAGGGCTTCGGTGGCTAGGGCTGTGAGGAATAATGAGCCATTAATCATCGACATAGCAATCGATAGAGAGAGGGATTTCGTACTGCCCTTCGTACCCTCCGGTAAATGGCTTGAGGAGGTTATAATGCCCGAGGGGTTTCACGTGAACCTCAGATACGTGGGTGATGGTTATGGGAAATGACTTCTCCATAGAATTAACCATGAGTAATGAGATGAACCCCCTGGATGCCGTGGTTAGGGCTATGAATATCATCCGGAGGGGTAAGATTGCTATTAACCACATTGTTATTGACATGAGCGATTCCGTGATAAGGATTTCTATGGCAGTTAGGGGTGAGGAGGACGAGGTTAGGTGGGTTTGTAATAAGCTTGACAAGCTCTATGATACAGTAAATGTTAAATATATGCCTATAGAATTACAGGCGAATATGGTGGTGATGGGTAATGGCAAAAATATACAAATATAGGGATGCCGACTTATCAATAATCACGGGTAGGACAATAGCTGTACTCGGCTACGGAATTCAGGGTAGGGCTTGGGCACTAAATATGAGGGATAGTAAGTTAAGGGTCATTGTGGGGGTCAGGCCAGGTAAAAGTTTTGACCTAGCTAAGCAGGAGGGCTTTGAGGTTTACTCGGTGGCCGATGTTGTAAGGAGGGCTGACATTATTGCAGTGCTTCTACCTGACATGGTCCAACCAAGCGTTTGGCGCGAGGAGATAGAGCCAAATCTAAAGCCTGGTGCTACCGTGATTTTTGCCCACGGATTCAACATAAGGTTTGGCCTAATTAAACCACCAGCTAACGTGGATGTAGTCCTCATAGCGCCCAAGGCGCCTGGAAGGGCTGTCAGGGATGAGTTCGTGAAGGGTTGGGGTGTACCTGCACTCGTCGCGGTCCACCAGGACTACACAGGCAATGCCCTTAAAACAGCCTTAGCCGTCGCCAAGGCTAACGGCTTTACTAGGGTTGGCGTCATAGAGACAACCTTCGCTGAGGAAACCGAGACGGACCTAATTGGTGAGCAGACCGTGCTTGTGGGAGGATTGATGGAGTTAATTAGGAAGGGCTTCGAGACAATGGTCGAACTTGGGTATCAACCTGAGGTCGCATATTTCGAGGTGCTGAACGAGGCTAAACTAATCATGGACCTAATATGGGAGAAGGGATTAACGGGCATGCTCCTAGGTGTAAGTGAAACCGCTAGGTACGGTGGGCTTACCGTGGGACCCCAAGTCATTAATGACGATGTTAAGAAGCGCATGAAGGAGGCTGCAGAGAGAGTTAGGAGCGGTGAGTTTGCTAAGGAGTGGGTTGAGGAATACTCAAGGGGTGCACCCAGGCTTAAGGAGTTATTAAGCCGTATTGAAAAACACCAAATCGAGATTGTGGGAAGTGAACTTAGGAGGATGATGAGAGGTCAATGACTACTTAAGTTATTGAGAGGAATAATACATATAAATATTTAAAAATAAACCCTACCAATGGGTCTAACACTCACGGAAAAGGTACTTAATAGGGCATCTGGAAGGTCGGTATCACCTGGCGAGGTGATTGAGGTTCAGGTGGATTTGGTGGCTTTCCACGATCTAACGGGGTATCATGTGGTAGAGGTTATGGAGAAGGTAGGCAAGGTTAGGATTTGGGACGTTGACAAGTTCGTCCTAGCCTTCGACCACTTGGCGCCACCGCCGACAGAGAGGGCTGCCGAGATTCAAGTTGGCTTGAGGAAGTTCGCTAGGTCCCTCGGTGTTAAGTACTTCCACGATGTTGGTGACGGCATACTACACCAACTGCTTCTTGAAAGGTATGCCTTGCCTGGGCAGGTGGTCATGGCTGCCGATAGCCATACAACCACGGCTGGCGCGATTGGTGCCTTTGCACAGGGCCTGGGTGCTAGTGATATAGCGGCAATAGTGATTACAGGGAGGACTTGGCTCACCGTACCGGAGCCCTTCAGGATTAAATTAATTGGTAAGTTTAATCCTGGTGTTTACGGTAAGGACGTAGCACTCCACATACTCGGTGAATTCAAAGCCGAAGGTCTGAGCAGTAAATCTGTAGAATTCTTCGTAGAGAAGCCGCAAAACTTCCCAATGGATCACAGGGCTACCGTATCCAACATGGGTACGGAAATGGGCGCTGATGCAGCGATCTTCATCCCCGATGAGGAAACAATCAATTACATACGTAATACCAGGGGTATTGATGTTAAACCAATAACGCCTGATTCTGATGCTAAGTATTCCGATGAGTACAATATCGAACTTAATAGACTTGAACCACTCATCGCTGCACCACATAGTGTTGATAACGTCAAGTCAATAAGGGAGGTTGAGGGCTTAGATGTTGACTACGTATTCATAGGCTCCTGCACAAACGGTAGGCTCAGCGATATTGAAGCTGCAGCGAAGATACTAAAGAGGGGTAAGGCAAAGGCTAGGTGCATCGCAATACCAGCCTCAAGGGACGTATTCCTTAAGGCGCTCGAGCTCGGCTACATAGACGTGCTAACGAGAGCCGGCTGCGTGGTCACCTACGGAACCTGTGGACCATGCATCGGAGGCCACTTCGGACTTGTCGGCCCTGGTGAAGTGGCTGTATCTACGAGTAACAGGAACTTCCTGGGTCGCATGGGGTCTAAGGAGGGTAAGGTATATCTAGCTAATGCGGCGGTTGCCGCCGCTGCGGCTTTGACTGGGAAGTTGACAGACCCAAGGCCATTAATGACTTAATTCTATACCCCATGGCCCCTAATATACTCAAGTAAACCACTACTCTTTAATATCTCAAGGGCCAACCCAGTGATAGGTCTTGCCTTAAGCACCTTCTGTCCATTATTCACTATCACTTCACCACTCTCCACGTTAACAACGAGGTAATCCCCATCATTAACCTCCCTACTGATCCCTGGAACCACGAGTGCAGGTAAGCCGTTGTTTATGGCGTTCCTATAGAAGATCCTTGCGAAGGACTCGGCTAGTACGGCCTTAACGCCCGCAGCCTTTAACGCAATGGCGGCTTGTTCTCTGCTTGAGCCCATGCCGAATGCCCTGCCAGCCACTAGTATGACGCCTTTACTAGCCTTCTCGTAGAAGTGGGGGTCTAACGGTTCCATTGCATGTTTACCCAGCACCGCTGGGTCTGTGTATACTAGGTATTTAGCCGGTATTATGATGTCTGTGTCTATGTTATCGCCGACCTTTATCACGGGACCCTCTACCACAAGCACATTGTATATGCAAAATACTCCCCTTTTAAATAATTACTCTATTTTCATTCTCGGTATTGCTATATTAGTTCTGTTCACATTGGAAATTAATACTGTGGTTAAATAAATGACGGTAATGCTTAAATAGGCAATATACTTAATGCCATTTTGTATGGGTGGTCTAGAAATCAATAGAGGTTCTTGACACAACACTAAGGGATGGTGCCCAAGCCACCGGTGTATCCTTCACATTGAATGATAAGGTAAAGATAGCACTGCTCCTTGATGACCTAGGTGTCGATTATATAGAGGGTGGTTAGCCAGGGTCGAATCCTAAGGATGCAGAGTTCTTCAGAATAATGAAGGAACACTCGCTAAGCCATGCTAGGTTGGCTGCCTTTGGAATGACCAGGAGAAAGGGAGTTAATGCTAGGGATGATCCTAATCTGACGGCTATATTGGATGCAGATGTGGATGTTGCGGTTATCGTAGGTAAATCCTGGACACTCCACGTTAAGGAAGTCCTTAGGGTTAACCCCGAGGAAAACCTGGAAATGGTGTATGAAAGCATTAGGTACCTTAAGGACCACGGGTTAAGCGTTATCTTTGATGCGGAGCACTTCTACCAGGGGTTTAGGGAGGATCCTGAATATGCACTTAAGGTTGTCAAAACCGCTGAGGAGGCTGGTGCCGAGGTTGTGGTTCTCGCGGACACAAA
>Ga0081529_118472_pt1 | contig 13587 bp, 17 predicted proteins | sample EchGeymetagenome_FD_71012 | JGI IMG/M metagenome (GOLD analysis project Ga0081529, IMG submission 71012) | Ferrous microbial mat and aquatic microbial communities from Echinus Geyser, Yellowstone National Park, USA - transect B T=78-80 C v2... ...
TCCAATAAACTATAAGTATGTAATAGGACCAAACGGTAAAAAGTACGCTGTGGGTGGTGATGTGAGTATAGATGTTTCACCAGGTCCTACTCCCCAAGCTACAATAAAAAAGATGGAAAGAGTTATAAAGGCAGCGCTAGCACCAGTAGACCCCTCTGCTCAAGATAGGGCTGTAGCTGCCCAGGCTCAAATGATGTTAGAACAAGCTCAAATGGAGTTACAAAAAGAAGGTTCTAATATATCTGCTTACGCCTGATACACTTCTAACTTTTGACGCTTTATTTCTGTCAAAAAGTTGAAAAAATTTATTGTTTCACCTGAAACTATGTCTTTTTCGTTGTCCATAGTTACGATGTGATAGCTGTTTGAAAGCTCTACAAATTTTTTGATCTGACTTGGAGCTTTTTCATATATAAATCTTGCACCCTTTATGGAGGATAGGTCATCCTCTTTTGAATGAATTAAAATAAAAGGTGCTTTTAAGAGATTTACATGCTTTTTAATATATTTAGCCATTCGTTTTAGTTCTACTATAGTAGGAGCTGGTATTTTATCGTATGCCATAGTTTCATTTTTTTCGAATTTCATCATCTGCATGATTTTCCTTCTCATGGCTTCATTTTTTATGCCAAAGGGTTCTTTCTCTTTCCAGTAGTAAATATATTTTAATGGTGTATAAAGCCCAAGGGGTAGTAAAAATCTATACCAAGGTATTGCCCATCCATCTATATCCATTGCTGGTGCCCAAGAGCCAACACCGTCTATATCAGGAAACTCCATACCAAGCATAAGAGAGAGCATACCGCCTACGCATAGCCCAGCCACAAATACTTGGTTGTATTTAGCTTTTAAATCAAGATAAAAATTTTTGGCAAACTCGTAAAGCTCTTCCCATTTGGTTTTTTTAAGATCTTCAAGGCTAGAACAATGACCAGGTAGTATTGGAAAATATACATCGTAATTTGCCTTGGCAAAATCTCTGGCCACCCATCTTAGCTCTAAAGGTGTACCAGTAAGTCCGTGAAGAAGCAACACTGCTCTTTCGTTGTTGTTTTTTATAGAAAGATCCATATTATATTACCCTTTTAAAAAGTTGGTCTAAAAAGCTAATGGCCATATCTATTTCTTCGTTGGTAATCTCTAAAGACGGTGCAAGTGTAAAGACGTTTTTATAATAACCACCTACATCCAACACTAACCCATATTTTTTGCCTTTATAATCAAGATCTCCTTTTAGTCCCTCTTCCAATATCTTATCCGTTAGGGCTTTTGAGGGTGTAAAACCATCGCTTTCACATATTTCAACTCTAAGAGCAAGTCCTATACCGTCTACGTCCCCTATATTTTTATATTTTTTCTTTAGGCTTTTAAGACCTTCTAAAAACTTATCGCCTTTTTGTTTTACAATACTTTCATAGTCCTTTTCTTCTAGTATATTCATGACTTCTATTCCAGCTCTTACTCCTATAGGGTTTGAAGAAAACGTGGAATGAGTAGAGCCAGCTGGCCATATTTTAGGGTTTATAAGCTCTTCTTTTGCCCAAAGACCAGAAAGAGGGTTCATGCCGTTTGTAAGAGATTTTCCAAATACAACGATATCTGGCTTAACATCGTAATGCTCTATGCTCCACAGTTTACCAGTTCTATAAAATCCCATTTGGATTTCATCATCTACCAAAAGTATGTTGGCTTGATCTAAGATTTTTTTCAACCTTTTAAAATATTCTGGTGGGGCTTTTACATAACCGCCGGTACCTTGAATGGGCTCTATATAAAAGGCTGCATATTCACATTCGTTGGTTTTTGGATTGTATATAGAGTAATATTCTGATTCGAAAAGCTTTTCAAACTCTTTTACACAATAATAATCACAACTGTCTAAGTTTTTGCCGTAAGGGCATCTGAAACAATAAGGAAATGGGATAAAAAGCGCTCTGTCGCCAAAATGCCCAAACCTTTCTCTATACCTATAGCTAGATGTAATAGCGGTTGCACCTAGTGTTCTGCCGTGATATCCTCCCATAAAAGCGAAGTTTAAATTTTTCTTTTTGTAATTTCTTACAAGCTTTAAACTATCTTCTATGGCCTGAGAACCACCTACGTTGAAATGCACTCTTCCTTTTAGATTAAATCTTTTTAAATTAGCATCCACTATTTTCTTTGATAACACTACTTTTTCCTCAAAAAGAAATTGAGAGGCCAGTTGTCCCATTTTGTCCATCTGATCTTTTATAGCGTTGTTTATGCGCTCGTTTTTGTATCCGAAATTACAAGCGCTGTACCACATTTGTAAATCTAAATATGGTTTGTTTTCTTCATCGTAAAGGTAAGATCCTTCTGAAGCTTTGAAAATTTTTGGAGGGTTTAGATAATGTACCGTATCACCCCAAGAGCAAACTTCTTGTTCTATCGATAGTATTTCCTCTTTCTTCATGCAAATTCTCCAATACAAAAGGTAATTGATTTATTATATCTTCAAAATATGAAAAGCTAGTGAAATGACTCATGTTTTGAGTTTTTAGAAAGTTTAAGAGTTTACCTTTGGCAAATACAAAATCAGCGTTTTTGGAGGCACAAAAATCAGACATACCATCGCCTATATATATGGCCTTATCGTCTTTTAGCTTTTGCACAAGATGGCATTTGCAAACCCCAAGCTGGCAATCTTTTTGCGAATATCTATAAAGGGTTTTAAATTTTTTGTTTATAAAATAAAGGTTGTTAGCATATATTCCATCAATTTTTTCTAAATGATCTTTTAATATTTTTTTTATGAAAAGCCTAAAACCATCGCTTAAGATATATACTTTGGCGTTAAAATTTGATTTTACATAATCCAAAAATTTTATAAAGCTTTTATCTACATGTACGTTGGATAGAAAGTCTTCCAGTTGATCTTTTGTTATGTTTACTAGGGACATCTGTATATCAAGACACTCTTTAGAGCTTATCTTACCTTCTTTCCATAGCTTCTCAGCTTCTAGCCACTCTTTAGATGCGAAGCGCTCCAAGAGCGCATCTACAGTATCTTGGAGCGTTATAGTGCCGTCAAAATCACAAAAAAATGTTGTTATTTTAGACTCTCCAAAGCTTTGAGTACGTCGTTGTAATCTGGTTCTGACGTGATCTCTGGCACTAGTTGAAAATATTTTATAGTGCCATCTTTACCCACTATGAAAATAGCTCTAGCCAAAAGCCCTTGCAATGGACCTTCCGTTATAAGTATGCCGTAAGCTTTGCCAAAATCTTTGTTTCTAAAATCTGAAGCTACAGCTATGTTTTCCACTCCTTCAGTGGAGCAATATCTTTTTGATGCAAAAGGTAAATCCATAGATACAACCGTAGTATCTACATCTTGCATTGAGCCAACAGCTTCGTTAAACTTACGGGTTTCCGTAGCGCATACTGGCGTGTCCAAAGATGGAACAGCTATTATTAGCTGCACTTTGTCTTTAGTTCCACCTATCTTTTTGGTGGATAGATCTGTTAGCACAACTTCTACTTCAGGAGCTTTATCTCCTACTTTTATATCACCTGAAAGTGATACATCGTTTCCTTTTAATTTGGTTTTGAGCATGTTTTACCTCCTTAGGTTTTGCCTATAAAGAATAGGTTTTTTAGCTTTTATTACAATGATTATAAGCAGTTTTAATTTAGAAAAGCGTTTTTTGAGTTCTCTTCCCTGAAGATTTTTCTTTAAATATTGTATTTAAATCCTTTATTAAGCTTTTCATATTAAAAGCCAGAAAAAACTCTTCTACTTTTTTTAGGTCTATATTGTAAGATATCTTTAAGTCTTCTAAATGTATATCTATCATATTTAATATCTCTTCTGTGTTTAGTTTAATAAGCTTGTAAGCTAACTCTAAATCCTCTTTTGAGGCTTCTTTAAAAGTTTTTTGTATTTCGTCCCAGTTATTTAATATGTTTTCTATAGAACCGTATTTTTCTAAAAGCTCAACAGCTTTTTTAGGACCAACACCTTTTATACCTTTTATATTGTCTACGCTATCTCCGATAAGAGCAAGATAATCTGCCAATCTTGAAGGTGGTACGCCAAATTTTTCTATTACCGCTTGTTCGTCAAACACCTTGTTGGTGATAGGGTTTATTGCAATTATTTTTTTATCTTCTACAAGCTGCATTAAATCTTTATCTGGTGTGTAAATCGTAAGATTTTTATTCCATTCTTTTGATTTATAAGCAATGTAGGCTATTATATCGTCTGCTTCCAAACCTTCTTTTTCTAAAAGCCTTATACCAAGCAAATTTATCGCTTGTTTTATAAGGGGTATTTGCGAAACAAGCTCGTTTGGGGTTTCTTTTCTAGTGGCCTTATACTCTTTGTATATCTTATCTCTAACTGTCGGGGCAGGTAAATCAAAAGCTATGGCAAAATACTCTGGTTTCTTAGCTTTTAATATAGAAAATATGGCTCTTACAAATCCATAAAAAGCACCAGTTTCTACGCCGTCTTCTGTTTTCAAAGAAGGTAAAGCGTAATAACTTCTATATAAAAATGCAGAACCATCTAGAACGTATATTGTATCCATTTATATATTTTTTTCAAAATCCTCTGGTTTGATATTTTCAATCCAGCTTCTTAAATCCTCCTCTGTTACGTTTAAGTCATCTTGAATTTCTATATCGGCACTGTTGCTAAACAGATCTCTATTCACATAGATTGGTGCATCAAATCTAAGAGCTATGTTTATAGCATCGCTTGGCCTTGAGTCTATGGCTAGCTCTTCCGTAGGGAATTTTGAGTTTTGCAAGTGAATTGTGGCTATGTATGTGTTGTTTTCCACTGAATCTATTGTTACCATCTTTACCATATATCCTGTGCTTGTCAAGATATTTTTTATAAGATCGTAAGTCATGGGTCTTGGAGAATCCATACCTTGCATATTCATTACGATGTTGTTGGCTTCAAAAACTCCTATCCATATGGGTAAAGCTAGATTATCGTCCTCTTTAGATTTCAAAACCACTATAGGCATTTGAGATATAGGATCTATTCCCATACCGCTAACATAAACCTCTACCATTTTAAAAACCTCCTTATTGAAAATAATAGTTATTTTTTGATAAAAATCAAGTGGTATAAAGATAAAAGATTTTGACATTGCGGCTGTCCTTGTTGGACAGCCTTTATATATATATTATTTTATTCTCCGCTATACTCTACTGAATCGATTTCTTCCATGAACTGCTCTGTTTGAAATACTATAAAATCTGCTATTTCATCGTCTGACTTATCTGAAAGCTCTTCCATTATGTCTATCGTTTTTTGGTGTTTTGATCCATTTTCAGTGGTATATGTTACTTTTACACAAGGGGGATTTGCTCCCTCCTCGCATACTTCCATATCAAGAGATGGATCAGAAAGCATCTCTGATACTTTAAATATTATTTTTTCTATCCTTTTTTTATCCATACATCAATCCCCCGTTGTCATCATTACCATCTCTATGCAATTTCTCTTGAGAAGGTCTGAGCACACATAAACACATATAGCGCATCCTTTACACCTGCTATAGTTAACCCATGCTACGTGTTTTTCGGAGTTATACATAAGAGTATTTGGTTCTGGGCAAAATAGTACGCATTGTTTACAGTTGTATTTAGCGCACTCAGACTCTTTAACATCAGCTACGTAGTACATTTATGCCTCCTTAAACAGTGATTTCTTCCAATACCCATCCATTCTCTTCAGCTATTCTAAAAGCTTCTTTTATAACTTGCATGTTCTTTTCCAAGAGCTCTACCTTTTTCTTGAACTTCTTTTCTATGGCGCTGTCCAAAGAAGCTGTACCACCAGACGCTACAAACGTATTACCCAAGAATCTTTCTTTTACAGCTTGTTCTATATATTCGAAATCTACAAGTCTCGTTATTCCAAAGAATAAACCAATCATAGCCATATTTGTGGCAAGTTCTGTACCTGCTATATCAAGGGCTATTTTTGTAGCTGGAAAGTTTATTACTTTTGTATTGAGCTTTTCCAATATAGCGTGATCCTCTTCTGGTATTATATCTACATCTGTGTTTATAATAACAAGTCCATCTGGTTTTAGACCAGAGTAAAAGGGCATCGTATAAGACTTACCGTGTGTTATAACTTGTGGATGGTAAATCATTATTACGTTTGGGTAAACCACTTCACCTACTTCGTATATGGGTTGATCGGAAGCTCTAACGTAAGCTTCCACCGGTGCCATACGTTTCTCAGAACCAAAAAACGGCACTAAAGAAGCATATTTGCCGGCAGCCGACATAGCGTTACCTAGAATGTGAGCAGAGGTCACAACCCCTTGACCGCCAACACCAGCTATACGCATGTTGTACCTTTTCATATATATCCTCCTTAAGCTTTAACCTCTGCCATTTTCTTTTCTTGTTCTTCTATATACTCTTTGGCTTCATCTGTCATCCATTCGTAAAAGCCAAAATCCCTCTTTTCTCTTTCTTTTGCATCTGCTAGCACTCTTTCGGTGGGTATAGAGTATTCTATGTTGCATGAGGTATAAACGTGTATAAAAGTAGGTCCTATTTCCCTAGCTGCTAATATTGCCCTTTTGATGGTTTTGGCTATTCTCTTAGGGTTTGTAGGTGCTAGCTTTGCTACATAAACACAGCCTGCGGTTTTTGCTAATTCAACTGCGTTTATTTTATCAAATTTTTTACCTTTTGGAGCCATCTTGAGCTGTACTCCTTTAGGTGACATACCGCTCTCTTGACCGCCGGTGTTACCGTACACCTCGTTATCAACCATTATAGTGGTAAAGTTTTCTCTTCTAAACCAAGAGTGCATCGTCATACCAAAGCCTATATCCATTAGACCACCATCACCGGCTATAACCACAACGTCCTTTATCTTGTCCGGGAATCTTATTTTAAGAGCGCGTTTTAATCCGGATGCAACAGCGTTTGTATCTCCGTAGTTTCCATAGATAAAGGGTACGGCCGCTTGTGAAAGCGCCAATCTAGCACACCCAGCAGTACCAAGCACTATAGTGTCTTCTGGTTTTGGTAAAGCTGCGTAGAATATTCTCACAAAGTAGGCCATATAGCATCCTGCGCACATTGGATGCTCTTCCACCAACTCTTTTATTTGATCTATCTGTTGCACATCAATTTGTTTGCCAAACTGACCATATTTAACAAGGTCTACATAGTCCTTTGGCATATATCTTTCAAATCCAGGTGATATTTTAACGTATTCTAAACCCATAATTTACCTCCTTAGGTTTTTTAACATAATATTAAACAAGCACCGTCTTGTCCTTTTTGATGCCAAGAGCGGCATATATTTCATCCATTATAAGTTCTACTGGAAGCGTCATACCTCCATAAACTCTAGGTCTTCCTATGACTTTGTCGCTATCTTGGATATTTGCTTTTATCTCTTTAGATAACCATCCTACTATGTTGTGCTCTGGTACTATGACAGCTTTTGCATTTTTCAAAGTTTCCCTTACTTCTTTGGATGGGAATGGGACTATAGATTTTATTTTTAAAAGCCCAACGTTTAAGCCTTCCATTTGAGCGTATCTTACAGCCTCTCTAGCTTGAGCTGCTGCGCACCCTGAAGCTGCTACAAATACTTCAGCCTCTGGGTTTATAACTTCTATAGGACCGTTTAGATATTTGTATATGTATTTCATGGCTCTCATGTTGGAAGACCATACTTCTTGTTGCCATACTTGGTGTATTAGGTAGCTCATAAAGTTAGATTTTTGAACGGGAGCATCTCTTTGTATTCTTGCGGGTGGTATTTCACAATCTGTTGGAGGGACTGGGGCTTTGTATGGATCTCTTGGCGGAAGCTTCATATCTTCTGGTGTCATATTTACATAGCCTTTAGCATGGGTTACAAAGAAACCTTCTGTACATACGGCTATTGGTAGATATACGTCTACCATCTCTGATATAACAAAAGATGCGAGCGTGAAGTCAAAAACATCTTGCTGGTTTTCAGCGTGTAATACCACCATTCCACAGTTCAGAAGATATGATATTTCTATATTGTCTGGTTGTATAGAAAGAGGAGCGTTTACAACCCTTGTGAGCACACCTAGGACCGCTGGTATTCTGTGTCCTGGCCATGAGGCTATCGCTTCTATACCCCTTAAAAGACCTGGTCCAGATGTTGCTGTGAAAGCTCTAGCTCCACCCCTTACCGCACCTGCTATAGCCGACATGGCTCCGTATTCTTCCTCGGCTCTGTAGTAATCTTTTAGATAACCTTGAGCCCATAAATCACCCACCAAGTGCATGGTTTCTGATTGTGGGGTTATTGGATAAGCTATGGCTATATCTACGTTGGCTCTTTTGACAGCTTCAGCCATGGCTTGTGAGCCAGTTATGAATTTCTTCTCCCTTGGAGCTTCCAAGAGAAGATAATCTGCTTCGACAACTTTTTGTTCTGGCATAAAAACCTCCAAAAATTATTCAGTTTCTTCTACGGTTTCACCCTTCCTTGGGTGTAATAAGTAAGCATAATCTCCGTAATCTGCTATGCTTAATGTTTCAAAATTCTCTTTTGGTAAAGATGGATTTTCTGGTGGTAGCTTTGGCTCCCACTTTATACCAAGCTCCTCTCTTACTTTTATAACCATATCTCTAAATTCTAATATTTTTTCAGCATGTACATCTCTAATAGATACCATTGCATCTTCATGACCCATCTCTGCACAAAGGGCTATTGTAAAACAGTTTGTGCCAGCTCTTATCATTCTTAGAGATAGGTTGGCATAATGACAATGGACTCCTACAAAGATGCAAGCCTCTATTCTATTGTGAAGTATGGTAAGATTTGGGTGGTTTGGATTTATCTCAGCTTCTGGGTCTATCTTAGGGTATTTTGGTCTATAATCTGGCATTGGTATTATACGGCAATTTGGTATTTCTTTGGCAAGTTCTAATACTGCTTGAGCTTTTTCTATGGCAGAAGCGTTGTATCCCCATAATACCAATGGTCCAGGGAATATAGTGGGATTTTTTCTTGTGAGCATTGCCAAGGCTGCTTCTCTCATAGCCGTTTCTTCGTCTACCCATTCACCGTATAATAGAGCTTTACCTGGAGGAGTTATTTGAACACCTTCGAAAACTGCAGGTGTAGGTACGTAACCAGATGGACCTGGTGTGATAATTTTTGCCATAATATGGCTACCTCCTTGAGATGATGTTAAAAAGATATGCAAATAAATTCAATTGTCAAGATTATTACACATGATCAATAGCAATGATAAATCACACATCAGTATTATGAAATTATATTTACTAACTTTAAAATATAAGAATCACATTATAAAAAATGACCAAGGAGCATGGCTTCCTCAAAAAGATTTAGGCTTTTCAAAAGCTAATAACAATATATCGCAACCAGAAGCGAAAGGCTATTATCTTCAAACACAGCTTTTATACGATAGATATATCGGCATAGGTAAACCAGCACTTGTATTAAGATATTAAGAAGACAAAAATAAAAACTATTATGTAGATCCAATTAATCAAAACTCTTTTATAACCACAAAGTTATTTTTAACGGATGTATTTGTAAATTATTACATAGACAACGAAAATGCAAACATGTCTTTTGGTGTTCAGTTTGTAAATCCTGATGCAAATCTTATAAACGCAACTTCAAACGGCATAGATACGATAAGGGCTTTTAACGATTGGACTTTGGCTTTTAGGACGGTATTTAACGTTACAATCTTTTTAAGTCTATCGTGGCACTTCTTGTGACTATTCTTATCAACTTTGGAAAATCGTTTTGATGCGTTGAGCTATCGTACCATATAATTACTTTTCTGACATTGTTGCTATTTTTTACGTTAAAGAAATATATTTCGTTTTGCACGTTTTCTTCTGGTATTATCAAGATATTACCAACTTTTATGGGATTTCCTAAATCATAATGGGAATTGGTAAGCATAGATACAAAAAGCGGTATCCAGGCTTTTTCTTTCATTATCTTTTCTTTGTTGTATATACGTTTTTTGCCGTTGGTTATTTCTTCTAAAAAATAGTTGTCTCCATTTTTTTTAAACTTAAACTCATAGCTGTAAAATATTGAAAAAAGTCCTTTTGTTTTACCTTCACAGTCTATGTTTTGTGGGCTTTTAATATCAACTGTTACTACTCCTGCTGATAGTCCTACAAAGTTTGTCTCGTACTTTAGGATGGTATCTCCATATGAAAAGCTAAAAAACAAAAGTATAAAAATTAAAAATTTCATATTATAAATATAAATATAAAACTTTTGATATGTGTTATAATAAAATCATGAAAAAGATATGTAGAGTAGCATGGAGCATAACTCATCAAGAGTTTACGGTGACGGATTATTATTATTTTTCTATTATTGAGAAAAAGGCTCCTGAGTTTGGCCTTCAAATTGAAGAAGTGGACTCATGGGATAAGCTTTTTGAATACGATACGATAGTGTTTAACTATCCAGAGATTCCATTCACCGAAAAAGAAGTCCAAGATGTTGTAAAAGCGGTGGAAGAGCTTGGCAAGAAGGTGATACTTTTAGGCTATTACAAAAACGAAGATCACATAGCAGATACATGCAATACGTTGGCTAGGGCCTTTGGTATGGAGCTAAATCCAGATGAAATAACAGATGAAGTATCAAATTACGACGGAGATAAGTATTTTGTTAAAAGCACAAAGGTAAGAAGATACAACAAAGGCTTAGACAACAAGGTAAATGTTAACGCTGTAGTGCTTCCTTGTACATGCTCTATAAAAACCATAATGCCAGATATAAAGATAGTGGTAGCTGGAGAAGAAACTGCAAAATCAAATATGGAAAACTACCCTCTTTTGATAGCAGATCATATTGCGCCAGTAAGCGGTGGATATTTTACACTGGCTGGTACTTGCGTGTTTTGGGACAATTACGCTATAAGGCTTGAAGATAATCTAAACTTTGCCATGAACATGCTTTGGCATGAAACACCACCTCAAGATACCCCCACAGGTAAAGCTGTAAGATTTGGCCTTTGATATATTAAAAGGCGACGAGCGGATTTGAACCGCTGTAAAAGGGATTTGCAGTCCCACGCCTCGCCTCTCGGCCACGTCGCCTAAATAAGCTAATCCTAAGTAGCTTAATATTATATCACATAAAACTTTTAAAGTGATATGGTTTTTATCAGTTCATCTACACTTTTTACAGGGCTTAGACAAGTGTAATCTTTGCAAGCTATAAACGTTTCTTCAGATGATTCTTCATGGTATGGAACTATGTTTGGTAAGTAATGTTTGTAAAGTTCTAATACTTTTTCTTGGGCTTTTGATATGGGCATAGAAAGTAAAATCTGATAACCTTTTTTATAAAGTAAAAAGCTTGTCATAAAGAAGCTACAAGCGGTAGGATTTCTAGAGAGCATATCATAGTATATAGAAGATAATATTTGATAGTGGTTTTCATATGTATCTTCTTTTGTTATAAAAAATAACTCCACAAGGTTTAAACCTATAACGGAGTTTCCAGAAGGTATAGCCCCGTCGTAAAGTGTTTTTTGAGGTATCAGCACATCTTTCCCTACACTAAGATAAAACCCACCAGCGTTTTTGTCCCACAGTTTTTCTATCGCTTCTTCTGTCAGTGAAATAGCTTTTTCTAAAGCATCTTTTGAAAATGTAGCTTTATAAAGAGAAAGATAGGCTTTTATAAGATAAGCGTAGTCATCAAGCATAGGTTCTATAAGCTTGTTGTGGTTTAAAGCATGCTTTAATGGATGTTTTGATATGTTGTTTAGGTTTTTAATGGCCATATCAATAAAATCTTTGTCATCAAAAACTAAGTAGGCTTCTATAAGAGCAAAGTCCATCATGGCGTTTTGATCAAGGAGTATCTTGTCATCTATAAGGGGCTTTTTTCTTTTTTCTCTAAAAGCTTTTAAAATCTTTAGCTCCTCTTCAAAGGCAAGGCTTGGCTCTTTTGCATATAATACATTTTTACCTGTGTAAACTCTTTTTGCTTCGTCAAGAAAATTACCTTCTTTTTTTATATTGAAAAATTCTATAAACTTATCTGCTTTTTCTTTTAGTATGTCTTTTATCTCCTGGTAAGTCCAAAGGTAAAACCCTCCTTCTTCTCCTTCCGTATCGGCATCCATTGATGTATAAAAAAATCCGTTTTCGTATAGGTTTTCTTTTACAAAATTTATTGTTTTATAAACTGTATCTTTGAAAATCTCATTTTTCGTAAGCCTGTAAGCTTCAGAGTAAGCCAATATAGCCATCGCCTGGTCGTATAACATTTTTTCAAAGTGTGGTAAAAGCCAATATCTATCTGTGGAATACCTATGAAATCCTCCTCCTACATGATCCCATATGCCGCCTCTTCTTATGTTTAAAAGTGTAGATAATGCCATGTCTTGAAAAGGTTGTTTTTGGCTTTTAAGAAGAAGCAAAACATTGTGAAGGCTTGGAAATTTTGGGGCTTCGGAAAACCCGCCAAACTCTTCATCGTAGCGATTTGCAAGACCAAAAAGTGCTTTGTCTATAAAACTTTCATTTAACTCTCTTTTTTCAAAAGAATTCATGAATTGCTTTAGCTGTTCTACCAATCTTTTTGATTTTTCTATTATGTTTTTGCTGTCTTTGTCCCATAGGTCTTTTATTTGTTGTAAAAGCTTTAAAAAAGAAGCTTTTGGAAAATATGTACCTGCAAAAAATGGTTCTTTGGTGGGGGTTAGAAATACTGAAAGTGGCCAACCGCCGGAGTTGTTTAAAAGTACGCAGTATTCCATGTAAAGGCTATCTATATCTGGTCTTTCTTCTTTGTCTACTTTTATACTTACAAAGTATTTGTTTAAAAAAGATGCCACTTCTTCATCTTCAAAAGATTCTTTTTCCATCACATGGCACCAATGACAAGAAGAATAACCTATGGATAAAAACACAGGTTTATTTTCTTTGATGGCTTTATCAAAGGCCTCTTCTGACCAAGGGTACCAGTCAACGGGATTGTAGGCGTGCATTTTAAGATAGGGACTTTTTTCGTTTATAAGTCTATTTGGTGTTTTCATCTGATAAAATATAAAAAGTCTGTTTTATTTTAAAATGTTTATAATCAGCTAATTAGGCTTTTAAAAAACATTTCTTTATCTATTATAGCCCCGGCTGCGTTGTCATGACCACCGCCGCCTAAAGATTCTGCTATCTTTCTTGCAGAACCATCTATACTTCTAAAGGAAAGTTTTACGAAATCCCCAGTTATATAAAACATACAGGCTATGTTGTGCTCTTTGGCAATGAGACTTCCTATCTCGCTTTGATATACAGGTGTGTTTATGGCTGGTATCTTTACGTCGTTTATATTTATGTAAAGAGGTGAATTTGACCACGTTTCTTTTAGTTTGTTTACCATAAAGTTTTTGTATTCTGATAGTATCTTGCTTTTAGCAGCTATTTCGTCAATATCTTTATGCAAAAACTCTCTCATCAAATCTGGTTTATCTGTATACATGTATAAGAAATCGTTTACTTCGTCGGTGTTTTGATATCTCCAAAGCCATATATCTTTGTCTTTTACAATATCCACTATCATCGGTAAATTTT
>Ga0081529_128724_pt1 | contig 13582 bp, 15 predicted proteins | sample EchGeymetagenome_FD_71012 | JGI IMG/M metagenome (GOLD analysis project Ga0081529, IMG submission 71012) | Ferrous microbial mat and aquatic microbial communities from Echinus Geyser, Yellowstone National Park, USA - transect B T=78-80 C v2... ...
CAATATTAATAAATAAGAAATCAATTTTTAATCCTCTCTTTGAAATAATATATGAAGCTAATGATGAACTAGATCCACCAGAAAATAATAAAATTCCCTTACCTTCAGATACTTCTGGTAAGCCTCCAGGTCCAATAATTATTTTATCATAAATAAATGTATAATCTTTATGAATTTCGATATATAATATTTTTTCAGGATTTTTTACATCGACTTTTAATTTATATTTATTTAAAATTTCTTCTTCAACAATTTTATCAACTTCTAAAGATTTATAAGGAAATTTTTTATCAACCCTTTTTGTAGATACTTTAAATCTACTAATATTTCCAATAAAATTATTAAAAAATTCTAAAGAATGTTTTTTTATATTTTCTATAGATGTTTCAAAATAAATAGCTGGATATATATTTTTTATTCCTGGAATATTTCTTAATATATTTATCCATTCATCTTTATAATCCCGTATTATTATTTTACTCCTTTTATTTTCTATTTTATCAAAATTTATCCTATTTTTAATATCATTTATTAATATATTTATCATTTTTTTCTTTATCTTTTCAGATTTTGTCCATATTTCATCAATATCAATCAATATGCAATTATACATAAATATTTTTATTATAAGAAATTATTATAATGTTATGTTGATATTATATTCAAAATATTTATTATATCATAATGATTCAAACCATATAGAAAATAATAGAAGATTGTTAGTAATAAAAAAATTGATAAAAAATAATTATAAGAAAATAGGAAGTATAAGAACGAATATATATAGATATATAAATTATGCACATAGTTGGAAATATATTAAAATTATAAAAAGAATTTGGAAAAATTCTTATAAAAATAATAGAATTATTTACTTAGATTCTGATACATATATATCTCCCTTGTCCTTTTATTCCATCCTTAAATCTGTTGAGGGTGTGTTAGAGAGTATAGAAGTAAATGAGAAATATATTTTTATACCTACAAGGCCTCCAGGTCATCATGTCCCAAGAAACCCATTAAATAATGATAAAACTTTAGGATTTTGTATATTTAATAATATTGCAATTGCTGGAATGTATGCGAGAAAAATATATAAAAATGTATTAATTTTTGATGTAGATTTACATCATGGAAATGGAACTCAGGATATAATTGAAAATAAGAAAAATATCTATTATATATCCACTCATGCAAAAAAATTATATCCAAATACTGGGTTAGAATCTGGAGATAATTATTTTAATTTTCAATTAGATTTTAATATAGACGATAATTATTATATTAATTTATTAAAGGATAAAATATTTCCACTAATTGAAGAAATAAATCCAGAAATTATATTAGTATCTTTAGGATTTGATATGCATAAAAAAGATCCTTTATCGGTATTTAATATTACATTAAAATCTTATGAATATGTTTTTAATTATTTAAAAAGGTTCAATAAGGTTATATATATACTAGAAGGTGGATATAATGAGAGAGTAATTTATAATGGTATAAGTAAATTATTAAAAATATATGGATAAGTTCTATTTAGGATTCTCAATAGCATCATTTCAAACAGAGGGAAATTATAATAATCAGGATTGGTATCATTTTATTAAAAATGGAAAGTTACCAGAAATAGATAACGCATGTAATTTATGGGAGAGGTATTTAGATATTATACCAATATTAATTGATCTAAATGCAAATGCTTTTAGATTTTCAATAGATTGGGCTAGAATATATCAGAGTAAAAATAAGATAGATTATTATAGTATGAAAAGATATGTAGAATTTACTGATAAATTAATAAAAAATAGTATAGAACCATTTATAACCTTATGGCATTATGTCAATCCTTTATGGTTTTATAATTTGGGAGGATGGGAAAATAAAGAAAATATAGAATATTTTATTGATTATTCATATTTTATAATTGATACATTTTCAAAATTGGGTGTTAAGTATTTTATATCATTTAATGAACCATGGGTATATATATTATCTTCTTATATTTTTGGTAAATGGCCTCCATTTAAAAAAGTAAATTCAATAGAAGATTTAAAGAACGCGATAACAATATTAGATAATATATTTTATGCAAATAAGGAATTATATAAGATAACAAAAGAATTTAATGTTTATTTAATATATACAGAAAGTTTATCATTATTAAAATTACCATTTAACTTTTTATTAAAGGATATAATAAGTTCAAATATTAATTTAATATTTCCAAAGGAAATAGATTTCTATGGAATAAACTATTATGGTATATTTAAAGATATAAAGGATATAGATGAAAGAAGACCATCTTTTAGTGTATCTATATTAGATGATATTCTAAAGAATTTGGACAAACCAATATTTATAACAGAAAATGGAGTAAATACTGAAGATGAATTTTTTAGGGTTAGAACTATTAAAAGATATTTATATTATTTTGTAAAAAATAGAAAAAAATATAATATAAAAGGATACTTTATATGGTCTTTGATGGATAACTATGAGTGGGATTTTGGATATAATGCAAAATTTGGAATATTAAATAGAAATTTATCAAAAAAAGATTCTTATTATGAGATAAAGGAAATATATAGAAAATTAAATCAAAAGCTTAATATATCCAAGTAAAGGTATTCTTAATATCCCAATTCCAATAATTCTATTTGGATTCATATTATTTTCTCCCTCAAATATTATTGGTCCAGGATTATTATCACCCATAATTATAAAGTTACTATTATTATAACCAACTATTCTATGAAAAATATCTTCATTTTTATACAATGATATTCCTTTATATAAGATTACATCACCAGTTTTTAAATATTGTGTATTAATTGGTAAAATTATTATTATATCTCCAACATACAATCCATTTGGATATGGAAATTGAGAAAATTCTTGTTGTGTAATATTATATTGTTCATATTTTTGGAAATTAAAATAATAATGCTCCATGCTTGGTGATACTATTACTGAAAATAATGGTGGATATACAATTTGAATAATAAAATATACAATAAATATAAATATTAGAAATAAAATATCACTTAAATAATCATCTCCAAAAAATATTCTTACTATAAGTTTCTTTATTTTTTCAATCATATATTCTCCATGTATATCCGCACTTTACACATCTATAAAATTTTGTTTCACCTTCATCTCCAGCTCTTGTTTGAATAGACCAGAAATATGCTCCTTTATTTCCACATTTAGGACATTCAACCTCATTATCAATTGGATATAATTTATAATCTTCTTCCATAATTGTAATCTCTGAAGATTTATTTATGTTTTCTGTAAGTAATAAAGAATTTGCATCTTTTACTTTCTCTTTATATCCACAATTTGGGCATGCTAAATAGTTATTTTCTTTTTTCATTAAGCTCCCACATTTTGGGCAAAATTTCATAAAAATATTTTATATTATAGAAATATTTATAAATCTTCCACTTTCTTATTTATTTCTAAAAATATTCTAAATAGGGTAATAAAGAATATAGAAATTGATATATTTATTTCAAATGAAAAATTATTTATAATATTTTCTAATTTATAATTAATAGTTTGATTTATATATTCATTTTCATAATTAGTGTATTGATTTAGATATTCATTTATTGTTGAATTTAAACTATTCAAAAATGTTTGATTTACATATGTTAAATTATTATATAATATATATGCTCCATTTGTATCACCATTATTTTCTAAAATACTTATTGCCGTTTCATAACCACCAATATATGTATTCAATAAATTATATTCATAAATTTGATATAGATTATTTATGTTTGAAATATATAGACTCTCTAACTTATTATATATAAATTGATCTGCTATATTAGTAAATATATTTTTTGCTATATTAATAAATATTGAATTTTTAAGAACAACGAATAAAATTGATAAAAAATAGATTAACATTGCAAGAAAGGAATATTCCTTTTTTATTATTTTAATTATAAAAAATAATGAAATTGTTATATATATGTTTATAAAATTATGAAACAAAATAAGACCAGTAACATAATATATAATTCCAATAATTAAATAGAAATCTTTATTTTCTATTTCTATTGATAAATATGTTCCTAAATAGAATGTTATTAAAAAAGATAATAAGCTAATTGATAAGAAAAATAAAATACCATAATTTATTGTTGAGTATAATAAACTATTTATTAAATCAAGAGAATATATATAAGAAAAGCATAAGGCTATAGAAGATTCTATATATAAAATTAATGATAATATATAATTTCTAATCATAAATTAGTTTTTTTAATAAAATTTTTAAAGATATTTTAATAAAATATGAAGAATGGATCTATATCCAATAATATTGGGAATAATCCAGGGTATTAGTGAATGGCTGCCAATAAGTAGTAAAACACAAATTCTAATAGCCTCAAATTATTTACTTAATATTAATCCTTCAATAGGATATACATTCGGATTATTTATGGAAATTGGAACAGTATTCTCTGCCTTATTATACTTTAGGAGAGATATATATCAAATATTAAAGGATAAAAAAATTTTATATTATATAATTATTGCAATAATTTTTACAGGCTTGGTTGGTGCTCCCCTATATATTATTTCTGATAAATTCTTGGAAAATGCTTATAATACGTCTATACCAATGATAATTTTAGGATTAATACTTATTCTAGATGGAATCTATATATATTATACAAGAAATAAGATAAAAATAAAGGATAAAAAAGATCTTAATTTAAGAGATATAATTATTATTGGAATTGTACAAGGTCTTGCGGCTCTACCGGGTGTTAGTAGATCTGGAATTACTGTATCTACTATGTTATTAATGGAATATGATCCAAAATTTGCTTTTTCGCTTTCATATATTTTATATATACCAGCAGCTCTTGGAGCATCTCTTCTAACTATATTAGCCTCTAAATCTAATATCATGTATGTAGTATCCAATATAGGATATTATGGAATTTTAACTGCTATGATTGTTTCTTTTATTGTTGGATATTTAACTATTGGTATTCTAATGAAATTAGCAAAAAGTAAAAAAATATATTATATCGATTATATACTTGGTAGTATAGCAATAATAATTAGTCTAATAGGTTTGATATATGGTTAAATATAATAATTTATATATTTGAATTAGAAAATAATATACATGGATTGGAAGAAGCTTTTGTTAGGTATGTTGATAATATCAATTATGCTAAAAATATATTCGCAGCAGCCAATAGTTGGATATCCAGTGGTAATAAATAATCAAATTAATATATCCAATCCAAATAGTTATGCAGTATATGAAATAGATATATATAATCCAACAAATTATACGTATTATTATGATATTTCTCCACTATCTTCCCAATGGTTCTTTATCATAGGAGAAAATAATACAATGGTTTCTGGATATTTATATTCAGGTCAATTAGAGAACATAAAAATATATATGAGACCTTTGGGTTTTATCAATCAAATACCTGAAATAGTTGTATATTTGCATAATCTAAATGTTACCTCAGAATTTTATTCTGATATAGTTCAATTTACTCCATTATTATATTATAATCAACCAACCATAATGAATTCAACCATTATTTTACCATTATCTATAAACTTTGAATTATCTAGTTCAACAGTAAATCAAAATAGCTTTATATATTTGATAGGAATAATAAATAATCCAAACAATTATAGTCAGAATTTATCAATTAATATATCTTCAGATATTAACTTCTCAGCTTTCTATAATGAGACATTAACTCCTGGAGTAAATATATATCAAATTCCAATATTTATATCAGATAATGTTTCTATAGGAAATCATCAATTGATAATATATTCAAATAATAATTCATATTATCTAAATTTCACAGTTTTTCAATTAAATACAACCCCGGTAATAGAAATAACTAAAAATGGATTAGAATACATAATAAATATAACAAATCCATATAATTATCCAATTAATTATACATACTATTTACAAAGTTATTATGGAATATTTTCTACATTTTATCCAAATCAATATTATACTGGTAATATAAATGGATCTAAATATACTGTATATAATGTATTTTTATTACCTGGTCAATCTTATACAATATATGAGAACTTCAATTATCTATTATTAGCTGAAATTATAGCTACAATATTGATAGTATTATTTATAATATTCTATGTATTGTTAAGGGATAATGTAGAAATATCGAAAGAAATTTTGAAAATTGATTTAGATAAAGAAACAATAGATATAACAATAAATATAAAAAATAAAAGCGTATTTCCATTAAATCAGGTTAAATTAATAGATAGAATAAACGGACCATTAAAAGTAAAAGAATATAAAATTGTAGAGCCATCTTCAGTTTATAAGGTGGATAATAACTATAGTTTGAATTGGAGATTTGATAATATAAGAAGAAATGAAGAAATAGTTATTTCTTATACACTAGAAGCAAAAGATATAAAGGAATATAAAAATATAGAATTGCCAAGAGCAGAATTAAGATATGGATATTTAATTTGGGATAGGGTTAAATATTCCAACGGATTAATTATAAGAATTACAAAATAATTTCCACTTTTTAGTTAATCTTTAACCTTTTATTTTTGGGTATATATTATCTATATTATGGAAGATCTAAGGACTGGTTATCAAATTACATGGTGTCCTGGATGTACGGACTTTGGTATATATACAGCAATAATTTCTACTTTAAAAGAATTGGAATCTGAAGGAAAAATTGATAGAAGGAAGATTGTATATACTTCGGGAATTGGTTGTGCGGCAAAGATACATAATTATTTAAATTTAAGTTCATTTAGTGGATTGCATGGAAGAGGATTACCATTGGGAGTTGGAATAAAGATGGGAAATCCTGAATTAACTGTTTTAGTATTTCAGGGAGATGGAGATACATATAATGAAGGAATAGATCATTTTGTTTCTTCATGTAAAGAAAATCCAGATGTAAAGTTATTTGTTCATAATAATCAAGTATTTGCATTAACAACTGCTCAACATACATTTACAACGGAAGAAGGATATTATTCAAAATCTTTAGGAATGAAAGTATTTGAAAGACCATTAAATCCCGTTGCATTGGCATTGGTATCTGGTGCTACTTTTGTTGCTAGAGGATATGCATTATGGGTAGATCACTTAAAATATATAATGAAGGAAGCAATATTGCATAAAGGATTTGCATTTGTAGATATAATTCAACCATGTGTTGTTCAACATGATACAAGAAAATATTATGAAGCACATATGTATAAATTAGAAGATGTAGGATACAATCCAACAAATTTTGATGAAGCATTAAAAAAGGCTTTAGAATATGATTATATATTAAGAGAAGATTCAAAAATCCCTGTAGGTATATTTTATAAAGGATCTAGGATTACATTGCATGAAGGATTGAAAGTACAGGCATTTTATAAAATAAATAGAGAATTGAATTTAGATGTCTTAAGTCAAATAACTGTATAAAAATTTTTATAATATATATTTTTTATGTATACATATGAATTTGATATAAAGGATATAAAAGTAAGTGAACTTGAAAATTTATTGAAAGAGAGAAATATAAAATATAATAGAAATAAAAATAGGATAATTGTTTATTATGAAGACTTTTATTTCTTATATAAATTTGATAAATTTGTAAAGGGATTAAAGGCTGGTTTTGATATTAAAAAATTATCAAATATATTAGATAATGATTGGGATATATTAGAAATTGATTTAAAACAAGTATTTGAAAAGAAAATGAATCATATAATTAGGATAAAGGGAAGAATTATTGGGGAAGAAGGAAAGGTATTAGAAGAATTAAGAAAGAGGACAAATGCTGATATAATTATTAAAGATAAATATATATACATACTTGGAGATAACATTTCTTTACAATCAGCATATGAAGGGATAAAAAGAATAATAAAGGGGGAAAAACATAACACAGTATTCAATTATTTGGACAAATATATAAAAGATTTGAGGAATAAAGATAAAGAATTTGCAAGATATATTAAATAACATTTTAAAATATTAAAATAAATATTTTTTAAATGAAAGAAAAAATTAAACAAAATGTTCAGGAAGCTGAATTATATAAAAAGTTTAAAAGAATATCTGTAGCAGAATTTTTTGAAAGAAATAGACATATGCTAGGATTTGATAGTCCTAGGAAAGCTCTACTAATTGCAGTAAAAGAATATGTTGATAATTCATTGGATGCGTGTGAAGAATATAAAATATTACCAGATATAAAGGTTGAAATAGATGGATTAGAAAATGATATTTATAAAGTAACTGTAGAAGATAATGGACCGGGTATACCATATGAAAGCGTTCCAGAAATATTTGGTAGTTTTCTATTTGGTTCAAAGTTTCATAGATTTATATCAACAAGGGGAAAACAAGGTATTGGAGCATCAGCAGTTACCTTATATTCACAACTTACAACAAAAGAACCTGTAGAAATTATTACGAAAATGAAAAATAAAGAAAAAGGGATAAAATATAAAATAAAGATTGATGTAAAAACAAACACTCCAATAATCTTAGAAAAAGAAGAAGTTGAAATGAAAAAAGATAGCGGGACAATTGTAAAAGCAAAAATAATAGGTCAATATATAAAAGGTAAACAATCTGTTGATGAATATATTAAATTAACTGCATTAATAAATCCACATACAAATATAATTTATAAAAATCCTGATGGAGAGAAATTTGTTTATAAAAGAATAATAAATTATATTCCAGAACTAAAAGAAGTAAAGCCGCACCCTTATGGTATTGAATTAGGATATTTTGATAGATTAATAAGAGAAGCAAAAGAAAAAACATTGATAAATTTTTTAACTAAAACATTCTCATCTGTAGGACAAAATACAGCAATAGAAATACTAAAGAAAGCAAAATTAGATCCGGATATAGATCCGAAAACTTTAAATGATGATCAGATTATAAAATTATACAATGCATTACAAAATGCAAGATTAAGGGCAATTCCATCAAAATATATTGTAACTCTTGGTAGAGACATAATATTGAAGAGTATGGAAAATATACTTAAACCAGAATATATGGCTGCGATAAGGAGGAAACCTGGATTGTATAGAGGAATACCATTTATAGTAGAGGTTGGGATTGCATATGGTGGAGGAATAAATGAATTTCAATATTATAGATTTGCAAATAGAGTACCATTGTTATATAAACCTGGAGAAGATGCAATAACACATGCATTAAAAGAAATTAACTGGAAACATTATGGATTTGAAGTTGAAGGCGAATTTCCAAAAGATCCAATGGCAATATTAGTTCATATTGCATCTGTTTGGTTACCATTTACTTCAGAATCAAAGGAAGCAATTGCTCCATATGATGAAATAGTAAGAGAAATTGAATTGGGAATTAAAAATGCATTAAGAGAATTATCAATATATATTAAGAAAAAGAAGGCTTTAGAAACAATTGGCGATAAATATAAAAATTTATATGGATATGGACTAGAAGTTATAGATTCTTTAAGTTCTATATTAGATATTGAAAGGGAAAATATAGAAAAAAGATTAAAAGAAAGGATAAAGAGAGAATTAGTAAATGATGTATATGAAATATTAAAATCTGTTAGAGAAGTTAAAAATCTACTAAAAGAAGGAAAAGATGATAGGGCAGTAACATTAATTAAAAATATGTTAAAAGATGCAGTAAAAATTAATCTATTAAGTGAAAAAGAATTAGAGGATACAATAATGGAAGTAATAAATGATGTTAAAAAGAATAAGTTGAGCTTATTAAATTAACTTATAATAAAATAAAATGGTTCAATATATAGAAAAATTATCAAAAGAGGAACTTTTAGATAGAATAAAAAAGTTAGCTGATGAAATATATAATGAATTTTCTTCTGGAAACCCATCAATAAAGCTTGCTGTAAGGGGTAATATAAAAAATATTGAATATGATGAAAAAAGAGATATAATTACTTTAAAGGAAAAAATTGGATCTAGAGAATTCTTTAATTTAGGTCATGTAAGAAGATTTATGCAAACATTATTAGTTGCTTCCTTAGCAAAAAAGTTGGTAGAAAAAGATAAAACCGCAAGCTTAAGAGAAGTTTATTATCAATTAAAACATACAATACCAATATTAAATGTAAATACACTAGAAGAACAAGAAGAATCCGATGCAGTAATTGAAGATTTAGAAAGAGCAATAAAAGCAATAAGAGAACAATTTCATATAAAAGCTGAAGGAAGGGGTGCAATATATGGAGATATATATTTAAGGGATAGAAAAAGAGGTGATGAATGGAATTGTTCAAAATTGGGGAGGGGTGGTTGGAGTGTACCATCAACAATCGAAGATATAGAAATTGGGGATGTAAATGCAGATTTTGTTTTAGTAGTTGAGAAAGAGGCGATGTTTGATAGGTTAATTGAAGAAAGATTTCCAGAAAAACATCGTGCAATATTAGTTACTAGTAAAGGTCAACCCCCAAGAGGTGTTAGAAGGTTAATTCATAGATTAAGAAAAGAAAAAAATTTACCGGTTTATGTATTTACAGATGGAGATCCATGGGGGTTCTATATATATTCTGTAATTAAAAGGGGATCTATGAATCTATCTCAATTTTCTGAACTATTAGCCACTCCAGATGTTAAATTCATAGGAATGACAATTGATGATATAGATGAATATGATCTAAGGAAGAAAGGAGCGGTAATAAAATTAAATCAAAGAGATATAAAAAGAATAAATGAAATAGCAAATTATCCTTGGCTTAAAAAATCTAAAGATTGGCAAAGACAATTTAGAAAAATGTTGGATTATGGAATAAAGGTTGAACAAGATGCACTAGCAGCTAATTCATTAGAATTCGTTGCAGATAAATATTTACCAGATAAATTGGATCATCCCGAAAAAATATTAAGTTAATGTATAAATTTTATTTTTGGTTCTCTCCTTTCAGATAATTTCGATAATATACTTTTTAATAATTCATCATCTATCTTTTTTATTTTTCCAGATTGTATATATTGATATAAAATCAGAACAACTTGCATGAATTTTTTTGGATATACGACCTTTATATTTGATAATCTATCAATCGCCTCTTTTGTGAGAAATGGTAATATTGATTTATATATATTTTCAATTTCTTTTAATTTTTTATTATCTTTGTTCATAATTGAATATTTTAAAATAAAGTTTTTAAGCAAAATCAAACATTTCTAGTATAATGAATATGATAAGGAATTATTGAATTTTTAAATTATTTATCTTAGTTAGGGACATTTGTGATCTTAAAAGAACTTTTTGGAATATATGGAATAATATTGAGGATATTTTTATTTTAATTATATGCTATTCTTTCTTTTTATTTTTTAACCTTCATAAAGTTTTTAAGTAAAATTAAAATATTTTTTATATGGAAGAATACAGTAATATGAGACAATGGGCAGTGTTTTTTGTACTACTATTAGTGTCATTTTTATTAATGAAGTTTCTTGGAATATTAGGAATAATACTTGGAATATTCTTATTAATATACACATTAATTGGAATAAGAATAATATATAATTATGAAAAGGCAGTAATATTTACATTAGGATACTATTCTGGAGTACTTTCTGGAGGTTTAATATATATTTTACCCGGTTTTCAAAAATTGATCAAAGTGGATATGAGGATTATAAATTATGATCTACCAGAGCAAGTATTATTAACTGCAGATAATGTAAATATCACAGTAAGAAGTACAGTATTTTATAGAATAGTAGATCCTGGAAAAGTTATAATGAATATAAGAGACTTAAATAGAGCAATATTGAATTATGCTCAGACAAATTTAAGGGATATATTTGGGAAATATAATTTAAATGATATATTACAAAAAAAGGAAGAAATTGGAAATGAATTAAGAGATATAATTCAAAAAGAAATTGGAGAATGGGGTGTTGATATAATCGCAATAAAAATACAGGATCTAATAGTTCCTCAAGAAATATTATCTGCATTAACTCAAAAGGCAATTGCCGAAAGACAAAGAGATGCAGAAATATTAAGAGCTCAAGGATTGGCACAGGCAAAAGTAATAGAATCACAAGGTGAATTACAAGCTGCAGAAAATTTTAAGAATGCTGCAGAAATATTATCTGAAAGTGATTATGGTATAGTATTAAGGTTTTTAGATATATTAAGAAATAGTCAAAACGAAAAAATAGTTGTAATACCACCAGAAATATTTGATTTATTTAAGAAGCATAGTAAGTAGAATACTTTTTTATTAAAATATAAATATTTTTATACATAATAATAAATAAAATTATTGAATAAATTGAAAGGAAGATTATATATTCAAAAGAGCTTATAATAAAAGTTCTTAAGAAAATTTTTGATATATTAATTAAAAAATAAAGAAAATTTAATATATTAAATATTTTATAGAATTTTAAAATTTTGAAAAACGATAAAATTTTGTATAAATCTTTGTAAATCAAATAATAAATTAGAAAATATGAAAAAGAAATAATTGAAAATAAAATATTATATACTATAAAAGGATATTTAAAAAGTAATAAAAAGTTCGTTATTATATAAATTAATAGTAATATAATTATACTTGAATTATTTTTGAAATTTAAATATAATACTATTGATATTAAAAATAAGGAAATTGTAATTAATAAGAAAATAATATTATATAGTTCATTGAATAATATTAATGGATTATAATAGATAATTAAATATAAAATAATATTAACAGAATTGTAATATATTGAAAATAAAGAAAAATATAATAAATTATTTAATCTTTCAATATTTCTCTCCATACCAATATCCTTTATATGTTTCTTTTGATTCCTTTTCTAATTTAATAAATATTAGTTGTACCCACGCTTCATTTATATTTATCTTTGCATTAATTGGAAAATAATATGTCTGTGTAAATTCTCCTTTATATCCTGGATCAAATAATGCACTTTCGAACTTCAATATTCCCAATCTATTAAATGTAGACCTTGGCAATGCTATTGCGATCATATCATTTGGAATTTCAACTTCAGGAAATACTATATAATATAATCCTGTATTTAATACCCAATAATTATTTTTTGGTTTTATTTCAATAAATGAATCAGGAACTTTTTTAAACGAATTTTCTAATAATTCCTTTCTTTTATTTTCATTAATTGCAATTTCTAATAAATCTTCATAATCTAAATTATAATCAAAGATATACCCTCTCTTATCTTTATCAATTAATATATATTTTATTTTTTTAACTGGTATTTTATATATTTTTTTGGGTTTTATATCAATTCCTGCAGGATTTACTTTTACATATTCTTTTACAAATTTTTTTGCATCTTCTCCATTTATAACACTCATATAAATATATTGAATATTTATTATTTATGAATATAGAAGAATATAGAGATTATATAATTGATTTATATAAGAAATTTATACCAGTTAAATCTATTGGACCGGAAAATAATGGAGAAGGTGAATGGGAAAGGGCAAAAGTATTATATAATATTGTAAAAGATTTATTTGATG
>Ga0081529_123059_pt1 | contig 13575 bp, 20 predicted proteins | sample EchGeymetagenome_FD_71012 | JGI IMG/M metagenome (GOLD analysis project Ga0081529, IMG submission 71012) | Ferrous microbial mat and aquatic microbial communities from Echinus Geyser, Yellowstone National Park, USA - transect B T=78-80 C v2... ...
GCAGAGAATTGGCTTTAAACTAGAAGAGATTATTGGAAGAGGAAAATTAATATCTGGAACCTTTGTAATTGTAGTAGATGATAGTACTAGAGAACCTAAAAAGATATATGTTAAAGAAATTAAGGTATGGAATATTGAAAAGACACTTAATGAAAAATTAGAGCTGGATATTTATTAAGCTTTTTTAAAAAAGATTTTTAAAAAACAGCTCTTTATGATATTTCCATATTTTTTCTAAAAGCTCTTTAAACCTTCTTTCATCTAGATTTCCTTTAAATAAGTTACTATTTTTATAAATGATATAGCCAGTATTATTATTTAATAGATTAGGCATTTTTATAGAGTCTATAAATTCTTCTAAAGCATATCTTACAATAAGTATAAATAAGTGGAATTTAAAAACCTTATAAAGTTCTTGTTCATCTACTTCATTCCCAAATTTCTCTTTTACATCATTCCAAAACTTCTGGATGTCTGGATCCGCTAAAATTTCATTAAATATATGATTTTTATCTTCTATGTTAATATCTATATTCAGCTTTTTATTTTTATTACTTAATAATAGAGATTTCAACTTAGTTAATATATTCATTTATTAAATATTTATAATTTTATTTATAAATTCTTCCAATAGCTCTTTAGATCTTATTGTTCTATAATATTCCATCATATGTCTAAAATCTTTATATCCCATGTATGTCATAGTATCTTCTGCACCAACTACTTTAACTGCCCTTGATATAAATACATATCTTAATGTATGTGGATTTATTCCCATATTATATCCAAGGAATTCCTTATAATTACCTCTGTTGATATTTTTTAAAGTATCTAAGTAAGTTTTTAGTACTGGTGCCATTGATGTTAATGGTTCGGCCACAATAATCCATCTTTCCTTATTAGATTTTTCAGCTAATATTTGAAACTTTTTGTTACCTTTTGTTAAGAATTCTTTCATAGCAAAAATAGCTTCTGAAGCTCTCAACCCATTAGTTATTTGCAGATATGCTATAGCATAATACATAAGCCTTTTAATGTGAGATCTTCGTGGATTTGGTAATTTAACTAAATTATAATATTCCTCTAAATTAGATCTAATTATATGATATAGTTCCTCAAAAGTTGGAGGTTTTCCACCTATAAATTTTACCCAATGTCTTGGTACTCTATCCATTTTGTTCTTCTGGAATTTCTTCAGATGAAGCTTCTTCGAAGGTCTCCTCCGGAGCTTCTTCTTGTGTTTCTTCTAAAGGTACTTCTTGTTTAATCTTATCAAAAGGTTCTTCTTCTAAAGTAGGTGGACCTATAGGCTTCTTTTCTTCTAAATTAATCTTTCTTTCTTCTAGTCTGGTTCTATTAGTTTCTTCACGAGGTGCGGTAACATTAGGTTCTTCTTTAGGAATTACTTTAGGTGGAACTGGAGCTGATGCTGGAGGTGGCATTACTGCAACAGGTTTTGGAGCTTTTTTACTTGTTCTAGTAGGTTCTACTTTTGGTTGACCGATTATCTTACTGGGTTTAGTAGCTATGATACTGGGTTGTGTTGCTGCAGTAGTTGGTTGAATAGTCATTGGGCTTTGTATTGTTGGCATGAAATTTAGACCTATACGTGAATTATTTATATAATCAATAGCTTTATAGTAATTTGCTGCAAAAGTATCAAATAAATAAGAAAGTTCGGATCCAGACATATCAAGTCTTACTCTATTTAATAAAGGAGATATCATCATAATAAACTCTTGTGGATCCAGTGTAGACTTTGGGTTAATGTATGCTTTATATATTTTATATAAAGTGGCAATATAAAGATTAAAATCTGGATACCTTATTTTGTAACCTTCTAAATTAGCTAAATAAGAAGCATCTTGTTCCAAAATTATAGTAAATAAAAACCTTTTAAAGAAATCAAAAATTATATCTCCATCTTTATACATTCTTACTCTACCATAAAGCATTATGTCATAATTTTCAATTAGCTGAGATTCTTCTCTCCAGGCTTGATATGCCAAATAATTGCTGTTATCAAATATTTTGATAACATTTCCAGAAGCATCTCTTATAAATAGTTTATAACCTTCATTGTCTTGACCTACATCAATAAAATAAGTATCTCCGAACATATATTTATAATTGTTTTTGATTCTTTTAAATATTTATATAGTATTGTAGGGGTAGAATTATCTTCCCCTATTAGGAGCAGAATTTCTTATTCTAAAAAGAGTATAGAAAAAGTCCTTCGTAGTAATAGCAGAATTTTTTGCCCATAGGTCCCGAAGGGCAGAAACCTTTAATTTCTATTATATATAATAAGGATTAATTAACCTTTTTCATTAGGATTTCTGCAACCATATCTCTTACTATCTTAACTCTTAATTCTAAATCTTTCAATTCATTATATAATTCTAAAAGATCTTTTATATCTTTTAAGCTTTCCGCATGCTTTATTAGCCTATTAAGTGCGTTTTCAATATTTGTATCCATAATATATTTTTATGATACCATTTTTATAAAAATTTGGTATAGTTGAGATACTATTTTTAGATAAGATAGAAAGATGTAAAAACCTATTATGTATAAGTAATATATGGACTTCTTTACTATATTAACAATACTACTTTTTCTAATATTGGGAACCATTGTTGCTCTACTTTTATCATACATGATAGTACCAAGGGGCTTTAGAACTTATAATACTTATAGGGTAAGAACCCCCAAGGTTTATAAACGTAGATCACGACATAGATAATATGGAAGAAAGTAAAAATGGAAGACCAATGATTGAAGAAGCATTAAAAGAATTAGATCAAGTAATTTCTGAATTAGCTCAAGAAGCTAATTTACTTAAGCAAAACTTACTGAAAGATGAATTACCAGATACCACAGTAATAGTAAAACAGTTTTCTAGAATAGAAGATCTCTGTTACAGAATAAAAGGCATTAAATTAACAATATCTTTACAATTAGATTATATGAAAGATTTAATGGAAAATCAGTAGGCTTTAAAAATCTTATTCTTATAGTATATATATGGATCAGCAAAAGCCAGCGGATGATAGTTTTATATTAGCTATTGGAGTATCTATTTCAGCTGCAATTGGTTTAGGTATAAATAATATAATAATTCAAATAATTTGTGCTGCTATTATGATATTTTCAATGATTGAAATGGGAATTGTAGCTAGCCGTATAACAGAACATGAATATTAAAACAATTAAAGTAAGCTTTAAAAATCTTGTTCTTATAATATAAGTATGGGCCAACAAAACACCTCACCTAAGCAACAAAATAAAAAGGGTATTTTTGTAGATCTTGAAACATTAAAAGAAGCAAAATATTCGATAGCAGATAATTTCGTGTTAGCCTTTTTAATATTTATCGTATCTATATTGGGAATCGTAGCTATAAATAATATAGCAGCTCAAGTAGCTTTCATCCTCTTTTTAATACTTTCAGTAATTGCTATGATAGATGCATTTAGTGGTTTTAGCAAATTGGATGAGTTTACACCTAAAGTTAAGAAAGTAGTAAAAGAGATAATTTATTATGAAGATGGGCAAACTGAAGAAAAAGAATATGAATGCTAAGCTAATTGAAGGAAGATTTAAAAACTTAACGTTTATATAAATAATATGGATCCAACAACAATAACAGTAATAATAAATTTAGTAAGTACTGAGCTTAGTCTTTTGAGTAATCTTTTAGCAATATTTCCGGTTTTATTGCTTTTATTGTTCTTGGCATTTATAATGTTTACATTATCTGCAATAAGTACATTAAAAGGGGAAAAGTCTGGCATACAGTCACAAACACAAGCTCAGCAAAAGCAACAACAAGATTCTAATACACAACAATCAAATAAAGAAGGTGTTTTTGTAGATCAAAAGACATTGCTTGTGTTTAGAGATGCTTTTGATTTTAATACTTTTATGTTTCTACTAATAATAGTTGCAATCTTAGCAACTTTTGCAGTATCAGCAACTAGCTATATATATAACCTTGCTTTAGCTATAATCTTTGCGCTTTCACTAGTTGGTGGCTTTGTGTCTGGATATGGTTCTTATAAAGTAGATAAGGTTAGACCTAAACAAGTTAGAAAAATAATAAAGAAGATTATAATTTATGAGGATGGTACAACTGAAGAAACAGAAGAGAAATATGAATATTAAAGCTAAAGAGTATGTAAAAGGATGGGTTAAGCTATTAAAAGATATAAAACCTAGTAAGAAAGGTTTTTCTGAAAGATCTATAAGAGAAGATAGAGAAAGCCATTAATGGATCTTTATTCTTTTAGTTATTTCTTAATAACTATAGTTTTATATAGCCTATTTGGGCTTGGAATTTACAGATTCTTTGTAACTCCAAAAAGTGTTAAAGAAGGTCTTACTGCATTTTTTGTTAACTTAATTGTTTTCCTAATTATTTATTCTACAGGAAATCTCTTTTTATGGTTTATTATAGCAGGTATTATGCCAATACCTTTAGGTTTGATATTTAAAACTTTTACAAAATGGAGCCTAATAAAATATATTGTTATTATAATTATTATTCTAATCTTTTATCTAAACTTTAGCCAACTCTAAAAAAATAAAAAAAGAAAGAATATAGCCTTTATAGCCCCTCCATTACCAATAAAATATTAAATTTATTATTTATGTTCTTCTTTATGTTCATCCCTCTTTTCTTCCTTTTTCCTTGCCATAATAGATATATTACTTTTTAAGCTTATAAAATTTTTAAGTAGAACAATAATATATATTTTATGAGTTTGCCATATCTATATAATCAAACCTTGAATTATACAGTAAATATAGTAGTGGATCCGATAGGGTTATCTTTTGTCAGCTTATATCCTTTAATATCTGTTTTGCTAATATTAGCGCCAATTATATTCTTTTCAATAATTTTAGCTTTAAAAAAGTCTTATAGAATAAAGTCTTTGTTATTTTTCTTAAATATGGTCTTTTCTGGTTTAATTCCTACTATTGCTAATAGTTTGATGACTTACTTCTCTATACAGGAATATGTTTATAATGCGGTTTTAGATGATCAAACAATATATAGTTTATTGCTAAATAATTCATCTATAATTTTAGCAATCAATCAGAATATAACTCCTTTTGCTTTAGGTATGATACTGCTTAATATAATATTTATGGTATATTATATGGGTTTAGCTATAAAAGAAAGGCAAAATATATAAATGGGTTATTATATATAAGATATTATGGTAAGCGATATGTTATCTAAAAAGTTTCTAGTATTTGCGCTGTTGTGGTCTCTTATATTGGGCTTTACTGTATTGGGCTCTTTAAGCATGATTGTACCCGCAATAATATTGACACCTCTATTAGGGGTACCTATGCTAATTATATCTATATTTGCAATAATAATGGTAGCTCATGTTATTACAAGAGCTGAATATTATAATGAGTATGCTATGACAAGGGTTTATATTTTGGTATTAATTATATTTGGTTTTGCTGGATTAATCTTAGGCTTAATATTACCCTACTTAAAAGCTTTAATCTAATGCCTGAAGAAGATAAAGTAGAAAAAGAAGAAGAGAAGGGGGATATTTCTCAAAAAGTAGAAGAATTTACTTTAAGAGAGATTGCGAGAGCAAAGTTAAGAAAAAGCATTTTTGAAACATTTGATGTAAATCCTTTAGGTTATATTATCTCTGAAGAGATTAAAGAAACTTTTTCACAACAATATGTAGCTAATGATGAAAGACAAGCAAAAGTTCTATTTAAAATAAATAGGGTAACAGAAAGACTTCATAGATATTTGTCAAATTTACAAATGTTATTAGAATCTGGAAGAATTACAGATGATGCTACCAAAGAGATGGCAAAAGAATTAATAATGTATTATAGTTCTATAATAAGTCCTTTATTAATGAGCTATAAATCTATTGCGAGTGGAATATACAATACACAAAAGCAAAATTATCCAATGATTACACCTACAAATGGAGTTTCACTTCAGAAACAACAACAATAATAAACCAAAGAAAGTTAATTTTCCGTTTAAAAATAATATTATATATGTAATACATTATGATCCACCTTTTGCTTATATAAGGCAAGCTGATCGGCTTCTATTAACAGCTTTTAGTAATTTTGTAGATGAATGGACTATAGAATATAATGGCACTGAAGGCACAGTTAAAGCTATTTTAATGTATTATGGTTTACCTTTAATGAAAGAGAAAGTACCTCACTCTATAGATCCAAATATAGAAGATTTAGAAAATGCATCTAGTTTAGAAGATTATTATAAAATAGCTATGCAATGGATTATAATTCATTTAGAAAATATTCAACCAAATATCTTAATGAAGTTAATAGATTTAATGAAGGATTCTAGAGGAATGCTTGTAAAAGTTAAAGATTTGGAGGGTAAAAAAATAAAGAAATATACTGGTAACATAAAAGGAATTTTATATGATCTAGTAGACGTAATTATGGCATCAAAAGAAATAAACTTAGAAGAAGCCATACCAGGTAGTGATAAACCAGCTATTTTAAGAGCTTTAGGATTCTTTATGCCAAAATCAATAGAACAGGTAAGATCTGTATTATATCTTATATTAATTGGAGCTGTATTTATAATAGCCTTTATGTTTATAAAAACATTTACTGCAACATTAAGCAATGTCCAATATTTATCGATCTTTCATCAGTATAATCTTACTAATGTAACTCTATTATTAAATAAAACTAATTTAACAAATTTAACAGGAACAACCTATCATATAACAAATCCTTTAGGATAATTTATTTATGATTTTCTACAATAATAGGATAATTATATGCAAATCCGTCATTATATACAATTAACTCTTTTGTAAGAATTCTTAGAGGTCTTTTTGTATCATCCTCATATTCTAAGATAATTTGTCCTTTAACGTAACTACCAGATCTAATTTTTTCTGCAATTTTAGTACTTAATTCTTTTGTTAGTTTAGCAAGATCTTTCTTAAAATATTTTGTAATTTCTGGTACTTCAGAGCCAACTCCTGCATAGATATGATGTATAAATTTTCTGCTTACTGGTGCTACGGGCACAGTAATATTTATCAAGATCTGACCCATATATTTATATATGTTATTACCTATATATAAATATATGGGTGTGAAGGTTTTTAAAGATACGCAAGTATTAGAAGAAGCTATCATAATAGAGTTTAATATAAAAGATACTAAAGTAGAGCCAAAAGTTACTAAAAAGTACTATTATAATGGAACTGAAGTTAGTGAATCAAGATTTTATTTATTACATTTAGATTTAAATAAAAGCATTGCTATGAAGGTGGGAGAAATACAAAATAAAGAAACAAATAATATACAAGGTATTTTATTAACTGGTTTAAATATTTTTAAGTATAGAATTGATAAAAGTGCAAGAGATATAAAATTTGTTTCTCAAATAGATATAATAAAAGAGGAACAAACTCCAGAAATACAGGTAGATGGAGATATAATAAGAATAATCTTACATAAAAAAGAGATCTATCCTGCTGAATGGGAATTTAAACCAGCTCAATTAGATGAAGAATTAACAAATGGACTAAAACAATATTTATTAGATGCTATAAGCTTAGCTAAAGTATATGCATCTCTTAAGAAATAATGGTTGATTTTCAACCAATACCTGTAGAAGATATAAGATATCAATTATTACCAGAGATAGTTAGAGTTTTACAAGAAGTAGGAAACACAAGCAATCTAAGAGTATCATCAAATTATAAAGTTTTAGATCAAGAATATCTAAGGAAAGTTAGAGTTTTGATTACAAACACTTTTTTATATGTTTCTTCAGCTAGAGTTACTGATGATGAATCTACTAAAAAATATTTAGATGGCATGCTATCCGAACTTTTGGATTATGATGATTATATTAGATGGGGTAGAGTAGACTATAGGGTTTTAATGTATATCTTGAGTAGAATTGTTGAAATGTTAAATTCAATTACAGGTACTTATAGAATAAAATCAAACATATATTCGGATGAGTTTAAACAGCCTGAAAATAAAACAAAAAGGTATAAGATATTATAAACTATAAAGGGATATGAACTATGCAGTTGATCAACAGTTAAGAAATGTTTTTTTAGGACATTTGCTAGAGTTTCAAGTATCTCTTGCTAAAGCGAAAATTTTACTTACAGCTGATGATATAAAAGAATTAAAATTTAGACTACTTGTTTTACTAAAAGATTGTTATTTAATTATTAATTTATATGAAAAAGAAGCTAAAGAAAGAGAGAAAAAACTAGAAAAAATTAAAGAAATCGAGAATACTATTATAAATTTGCCTTTAATAGGTGATTCTCTTGAAGATATCGAAGAAATATACGATCAAACCATAGAAGTATTTAATACTTACTTATTTCCAAAAGATACTTAAGTAAGATTTAAGTAATATTATATAAGTTATAACTACTAAAAAGTTTATAAACAAGAAATAAGTTTATAAATCTTATGGAAGGTTGGGCAAATGCATTGATACAATTGGGTTTAGCAATTTTGGTATTGGGTCTATTGTCAGTATTGGGTCAAGTAATAACAGGAGCATTTGGTATGACGGTATTGCCATTAACAGCACAACAGTTAGCATTGGGATTACAACAGCTAAATCAGATAAACGCAACGTATACAAACAACTCAGCAGTATCTACTTCTATAGGTCAAGCACAAACAACTTTGTTAAATTTAGTTAGTGCACAATATTCAGAAACATACCAAGGAGTAACAGCAACAGGACAAGCATTTGTATTCTTGCTAAATGTCTTACCAATGGTAGTTATATTAGTAATTTCAGTAGTTGTAATAGCATTGATATTCCAGGTAGTAAACGCAGTTTCAATGCCAGGTTATAGAGGCGTACCAACAGCCACAATGTAAGGGCTAAAAGCCCTTTTCTTTTTTCTTATGTCTCAATATGTATATTTCAAGGATATTTATTTTGGGAAGAATTCTTTAGTTAAAGTTTTCCCTGATAAAGATGGATTAGAAACTGCTGCTGATTTTGATGCTTTATCAATTGCTTTCTTTTATGATATCTCTGATTTCTTAAATCAGGATGCTTTATTAACTCATATAGCTTATCGCGAAGGCTATAAGTTAAAACCTATCTTAATGGATTGGAATAAACATACAATTTTAGGTAGGACAAGAGTTTTATTAAACTTAAGTGAAGAATATGATAAACGTCTAATTTCAACTATTAAAAGATTTATGGATGAAATGGACTTAAAAGATAATTATATAAAAGGTATTGCTATGGATATTGCCCAAAATATTTCATCTTATAAAGGTCTGCACTCTATTGCTGGAGATATATATGATAGAATTTACTATCTTAAATCAAATGGAATAATAATGCCCTATGAAAGGGTTAAAAAAATTGAGGAATCTCTTAAGTAATGGTAGCACCAGCAATTACTCTATTAAATGAAAATAAACCAAATCAGAATAGAATAGATCCTAATAATCCAGGAAACTCTGTTGTAATTAGTCCTAGATCAAGTTTACTTGTAAATCCAAATTATGGAAAATTAATTAATAAAGGACCCGATACTAATTATAGTATTAATATAAATTATTCAACAAATTTAACACATCCAGAATTAGCTCCTCAAAGTCCAGTACAAAATCCGGTTTTAGAAAGAATTAAAACTTTAAGTCCGGTACAAACAATTTCTATCATCGGAAGAGGTACTGATCCTAGTGTTAGTATTGGTGGATCTCATGTAAGTCATTATATAAGAGTAAAAGAAGCACCAGCAATAGCATCAAAGACAACGCAACAATTAGATGAAACTCAAATATTGACTCTTGCTAAAGAGATATTAGGACCTTTATATAAAGCTTTTATTAGTAAAGACAAATATTTTAGTAATTTAAGTAACTTAAAGTCTTTAGCAAGTAACCTTTTGCAAGATATAAATAGTTTCTCTCTTTCTAATATTAAATCTTTACTTAAACAAGTAGATAAATTTCATGCTGTATATAATAGTTTTGGTCAGTTAGTATCTAATAAATATATATATGAATATTGGAACTTGGATAGTGCTTTTTATAATATTTTTAGTAATTTATATAAAATCATTAATAATGCTTTGCAAATTAAAAATCTGTTACTTACTATTAAAAAAGAGTTAGCTTCTAAAGGTGTTAAAAACAAAGAATTAGATGTTCTTGATAAAGAAATTTCACAAATTGCAGATAAATTATCTGCTATTGAAAATGAATTATCTTCTTTTGGAAATGAATTATATCAGATTTATCTTTTGGGGATGGAATATCAGGTTAATGAGGGAGCTGCTCTTATGAAAGATATATTAAATAAACTCGTTGATATCTTTGATAAATATCCTAATATATTTAATCCATTAAAAAATATTGCTAATAATATTTTACAAATTAGAGAAGAATTATTTGTTGAAGGTCTTACTAAAAGTGAGATTTCAAATATAGAAAATGCTGCTAATCAAGTTTTACAAATTACAGATGGGTTAACATTAACAGAATTAGCACAAATATTGGGTCTTAATTTACCGGAATTTATTCCACACCATTATGTTAGTAATAATACTGGATTTTCTACAGACTCTATAGAAGATAAAGGGAATTTTTCTATTTCATGGAATAATATAACTCTTTATCATGAATATATAAATAGTGTTAGTTCTAGTAGTTGGTTTTCAACAGATAGAACTATTACTCAGGTAGAGATTAAACCTTATTATGCAACTAGCAAGGGTAAAACATATCAATTTATTGAAGTAATAGTAAAAAAGAATCTTTATAATGAAAATAAATATTATATTAGTGATAATACATATACTCACTATTATATTATAGATCCAAGAACTGGAAAGATACTCTATAGTGGATTTAAAGAACATCCAATCTTAAATATGCCTACTAATCCTCAACCAATTAGTGGATATCTCGAAGATCCATCACAAGTAATAAGTGGTGTTTTACAACAGTATGGTTATCAATTAACACAACAAGAATTAGAAGAAATAGATAATTTACAACCTGGTCAATCTGTAACTGTAAATGCTTCTTCAGGTTCTCTATACGAAGTATTTAAAATAACTAATTTAGGAAATAATCAATATCAGATTCAATCTGAAGGATTTTTTTATACTTCAGATAGCCAAAATATTGCAATAGATTTAACAGTAACTGTACCTACATATTCTATTTCACCAACTGGTACAGCAGCAAGTACTACTAGTTTACAGATTTCTGGAACTATTTCTGATCTACAAAGTGGAACAAGCAATAATCCAAGTTATACCGCAGTTTATAATATTAATGAAACTCTGCCAATTATACCTTATTTAACAGGTACCGGTCAGGTAATTTTTCAACCAGGTGCTCAACAAGGAGGTGAAACTTTACAATCAATTAGTTTACCAACTTTAACAACACAACAATATCAAGAATTGCAACAGGGCCAAATGCCACCTGGAATAAAGCCAGGTTGGTATTATTATCCAAAATTACAAGAATTTGTTTATGTAGCTCCGCCTCAGTATAAATTAACTGTTGGCAATACACAAATAACAAATCAAGAAGTTATTGATTTTGTACAACAATATGGCAACAATAATGTTTATGTTGTAAATATGCCTGGCAATTCAAATGAATTAGCCTTTATATATTTAACTTCAAATGGCAATGGCCAAATGTTAATTTATAATACATCTACAGGACAAGTTGTTAATACAGCTTCTATTAAGAATTTAGATGCAGGCAATTTATCTTATGATCTATTAGTTCAATCTGTTTATATGCAGAAATATTTTAAAGTAAAAGTGGATCAATTATGGTATGATTATTCACAACAACTTTCAAGTGATATATTGAATGGTTTAACTACTACTGGACAGGATATTTATAATTGGTTTACTGGTTTATTAAGTTTAAGAAGCTCAACAGGTTCATCAAATAATACTTTAAATTTAAATTATCAACAATTAGCCAATGAGGTCTTATATGGTACAAATAGCACAAGCGCTCAGGGCTCTAATTCTTCTAATGCCAACCTGCAATCTATATTATATGGCTCATCTTCAGGCACTATAAGCCCTCAAATACAAATAGTTCCTCTAAATAATGTTACTAGTATATCTAACTCTTTATATTATCAGCAATTATTCCAACAAATAGAAAATAATCCTTATTATCCTTATAATACTTCTGCTGTTAAAATCAAAAATTTAACTACAAATACTCCCTCAGCTATTATAGATACAACAAAGACATGGAATCAAATAGAATATGAAACTAGTCCTCAATATAGAATGCAAATTGAACAGATAAGTAATGAAGTACAAAATTGGGAATGGGGTTTACAAACTTATAATTTTTATTCAAGTCTTGCCTCATTATTAGGATTAAAGGAATCAGCTCAATATTATCAAAATTTAGCACAGCAAGCTCAAATATATGGTTCTCCAGCATTCTACCAAGCCGAGCAATTGGGACAAACTGAAAGATTAATTACTACAGCAATTATTTCATCTTTACCTTTTTCTATTGCTGGTGTAGGTTTTAGCATGGCAGATGTTGGAGCTGAAGTTGGAGCTGAAGGAGTTACTACAGCAGCAGGAACTAACATAGCTATGCCAACGTTAGGAAGCTTTATTAAGAATTTTTTAATACAAGGTTCTGCAGTAACTGGACTTACAAATGCAATATCATACTTTACTACAGGAAAGCTATTATCTCCTGAAGAAGATATATTTTTATTTACAACAGCAGGACTAACTGCTGCAGGTACTTCTGTATTAAGTAGTCTATTAAGTAAAAGCTTAACAAATGTTGGAATAACGGGTTTTAAAAATATAGCTCTAACAAGTTTAACACAAAATGTAATCTCTCAAGCTGGAATAAACACTGAAGTACAAGAAGCTCTTTCATTACAAAATAATGGAAAATGGTTATCTCCTTCAGAAGCTGAACAAGCTGCTATAAGTGGAGCTGAAATGGGTGCCTTTTTTACACCTATCGATATATTTATGGGAGCATTTCCATCAGGCTTTTTAAGAAATCCTTTATTTTCATCATTTGCTGCAGGTACTACTAATGCTTTATTTATGTTACCATCAGGAAATCCTGAATTAATTGCAAGTGCTTTTGGAATTGGATTCACAACTCATGGTTTAGATAGATTAATTACTTTTTCAAAAGTTCCATATTTATTAGAATCTCCAGAAGTTCAAAGAGTATTAGTTACTACTGAAGCAGGATGGAGATTAGAAAAATACCTTAAGGATAGGATGGTTGAAGCTGGATTAGTAACAGAAAAGGATACAATGGGATGGACAACAACACAAACTATACAAAAATTGACAGAAATATATAACAATTTACAGGAAAGGATTATTGAAAAAGAGTTATCGCCACAAGATAAGATGTACTTAAGATTAAATGGAATATTAGGTATAAGAGATGATATTATACAAGGTAAAGAAGAAGATTTTGCAAAATATGTTAGAGATAAGGTACCAGATGGAGAAAAATATTATCAGGCTCAACAAATATTAA
>Ga0081529_136001_pt1 | contig 13537 bp, 9 predicted proteins | sample EchGeymetagenome_FD_71012 | JGI IMG/M metagenome (GOLD analysis project Ga0081529, IMG submission 71012) | Ferrous microbial mat and aquatic microbial communities from Echinus Geyser, Yellowstone National Park, USA - transect B T=78-80 C v2... ...
GAATAGCGGTGATAGAAACTTGATTTTCTTTAAAATTAAATTTTTTATAAAGAGTATTGAAAAGTCCCCAAACGAATCCACCAAGCAATCCTGGTATCGTAGATATTAAGCTTATCTTACCAATAGTTGATACTAATATTATTCCTGAGAATCCAATTAGGATACCTAAGTACTTTATAATCGTTAATTTCTCCTTTATTAGTACTCTTGCAAGAAGTGAAGTAAATAGAACTTGAGAATATATTAATATTGAAGCAATTCCAGCTAGAGAATAAGCTATTGTGTATACCAGGCATAAAGTTAATAAGGTGGTGTTAAGAAAGCCTATAACCAAAATCTTCTTATAATATGCTATTAATAACTTTTTAAGTTCCTCTTGAATGTTTACCAATAGTAGGACTATAGTTCCTATTGAAGCTCTAAAGAAAGCATAAGTTACCGGGTCTGAGTAATACAATCCTATCTTAAATATAGGGAAACCTGCGCCCCATATAATGACGGCTAAAAGAGCTAGCGATAAGTCTTTGTATTTGAGTTCCATAGATAATACCTTACCTTTAGACCTATTAAGCTTATTTCAATTCACGCTGTCTTTCTCCACACCTTGAAAAGGTCGAGGATTACCTTTCCAAAGCGTTTCATCGTCCCCCTCAATTGATTCGTAGATACATTTCTCATTTGCTGGCCATTGGAAGGATAAGAATTTTCCTATTTGATTAGATTTCAAAGAAAAGAAACTTTTATTTAAAAGAGCAGCCCTAAATCTGGATTCTATAAAGAATCCTTCATTAAATAGAAATATACTAATTTTTGAGGCAAATATTTCAATTTAAACCCATTGAGTCGCCCACAACGTTAGATACAACTAAATGCTTGAATGCTAAACTCCCTAAAAACGTTACCTTAAACACCTAAAATGCATCTTGTATGTTTAACACCACACCTACTCTCTTGAGAGTTTTAGGAGAGCAGTTGCAAACACCTTAGCCACAATTTTAGCACATACTTTATACGGATAGCCATAAATCCCATCGAATTGCGGGAAATTGCTATATTTTCCAACCCTGTTCGCAACTTTCGATAAAGCATTTCTTATAGCCATCTCGAGTTTATCATCTTTTACTACACAATGTCTCGGTCCTACTACATGAATGACACATTCAGCCTTAAGCCTTCCAACCCCGTTACTGCTACCTTTCACCGAAGCCAAGGCCGTACTTCATCACATATTCATTGCTTTCTTTCTGCATTTCTTGCTGTCCTTTTTCACTATAGCCCGCTATACCTCCTTTATGATGAAGATATGAATTAGAGCGTTAACAATTGCATCTACACTTTCATCGGTGATATCTTCATTTATGACTTCAACCGAGAACTTTTTTAAAGGAATTATGATGGTGTCGTTATTTATGAAATAAATTTGTATGTCTTGAGGATAAATTTCACTTTTGCCCATATGAATTTCGCGATAGAAAAGGCTAATTATGAATTTATCCAAATAACTACACCATCGCCTATAGTTTACTACCTTAGAGAAGTAATAATAATAACTCCCGCTGGGAGCATGGTCTGCGCTCAAGCTTAAGAAAAATCTTTGGAGAATGTATGACTAACCGGGCAATAATAACCCAAGCATACAACTTACCAATAAGGGGAATTATCAACAATACGTGACTAACCGGCACTAAAGATTCAATCACCATACTAACCTCCTCAATTTTTCTTCAACTTCAAGAATATCTTCGGTAACAATTTCAACACCTTCAATATCACCTTAGTATAAGCCAAATTATATGGTCTCATCCTTGTGAACTCAACCTTAGCCATCTCCTCAATTAACTTCTTACTCAACTTGTCCTCTTCACACATAAGGAATAACGTCCTCTTTATCCTGTTCTCAAACCCTATCTTAAGGTCCTTTAGGAATAGGTATGATGAGACCAATTCTTTCAACTCGTTATATTCGAATTCAAGGCCTTATTAATCATTGATACTAATTTTTCAAACCCGTGCTTCATTGTGTTTTTTACTATTAAAAAGATTTTTTAATATTAAAAAGATAATGTATTTATTGTCTTTCTGTTTTATTAAACGTATGAAACTGCTCAGTTACTTGGATAGAGGAAGAGTAAGGAGTGCTGTATTGGTAGAAGAAAACTACATAGCTGATCTAAATAACTCCTGCTATATGATGTTATTGGAGGAGGGGGAAGATGAGGAGTTCGCAGAGGCATATTGTAACGCATTAGTACCAGCTGATATGTTAGGCGTTATAAAGGCGGGTGATAAAGCGTTAGAATTGATCCGAAAGATCATACAATGGGCTAAAAAGAGGAGGGAAATCCTGATTAGTCTGGACGAGATCAAATTTAAAGCTCCCTTACAGAGGGCTAACATGGTCAGGGACTTCTTAGCCTTTAGAGGCCACGTCGAGGGTGCGTACAAGAGGAGGGGTCAAACGATACCTGAAGAGTGGTTTAAAATACCTATATATTACAAGGGGAACCCTGCAGTATTCTATGGTCACAAAGAAGACGTACCTTGGCCAAAGTACAGCAACTTAATGGATTTTGAATTGGAGATAGGAGCTATAGTCTATAAGAAAGGGAAAGATATCGACAGGAAAAAGGCCCGAGACTACATCTTGGGCTATACGATCTTCAATGACTTCAGCGCAAGGGACATCCAGACGATGGAGATGAATTGTCTCTTGGGTCCAGCCAAGGGCAAGGACTTCGCAAACGGTTTAGGTCCATGGATTGTGACTAAAGACGAGATACCTGAAATAAAAGGTCTTAGAGTTTCAGCTAAGGTAAACGGTGAAGTATGGTGTGATACTAAAGCGGAAGATATGCAGTGGTCCTTTGAAGACATGATATCTTATGTGTCTCAGGACGAGTGTGTGAGACCAGGCGATGTGTTCGGTAGCGGTACTGTATCCGGTTGTTGCGGACTTGATATAGGTAGGTTTCTAGAACCAAACAGTATAGTCGAATTATATGTTGAAAAGATTGGGGTGCTGATTAACAGGGTCGTAAAGAGTTAAAATCGAAAATGAGTAAGGTTTTATTTTAACATATATGCGTTCTTAGGAAATTTTAGATTGACGTTATAAAATAGTTTCTGCAAGTTAATACTAGAGAGATGCTAAGTTATTATATGCTTAGGATCAGCTTAAACTTACTTATTGCTAGCGTCTTAGTTATTCCAGTAGGGTTCCTCAATTTCATATCAGGGCATTTAGCATTACTTCTACTCCTATCTTTAGGTCCCTGAGCCTATAACACTAGGTATAAAAAGTAGTTCTTTAATCATCTCTGATATAGGTCCAGTAATAAATATTGGCAATTGGTCTTTTAATAGCGGTATCAAGTGTAGGAGCTGTTTTAGGTGTGATTGGTAATATAATTTAAGTTGCAACAAACGTATATTTCACATTGTATCAAATTCAAGAACCATTCGTATTACTCTCGCTTTAGGCTCCAAATTTAGTCCCATTTACTATGATTTTCATCAAGATTCTCGAGTTTAATCTGATTGAATCCATAATAGGACTCATAGGTGTTGCAATAAGGATAGTTTTTTGTATTTGTTTAGCTCTATTTTTCTTATTTCAAGTTATTAAGCCTGCAATCAAGAGTTTTTAATCTACTGGTCATAATTGGAATAGGAAATACATTAACTGTAGAGTATAGGACACATTCTCAGGATTTTCCTATAGATAAGTGTGATTTCAGGGAGACCATGAGAAAGTTATTAGTTCTACTCTTAGGTGGCTGGAACGTAAGGCAATATTACTTAATGGTATACACTGCCCTTAATTTCTCGCCCGTCTATGTGTTATAGAGAATAACATTCTTTAAGCAAGGTTTCATAACGTTAACCCAGTAAACAACATAGCTGGTATAACTTAAACAATGAATATACAATTGAGATGAAGCTTAAGACTTATTCTAATTAAAATTTATTAATTTCAAAATAAAGATAAAAAGGTTACGCTCTATTTTAATAATTAAATATTACGTGTAGATTATTGCTAAATATGTTTTAACTTATTACGCGTAAATTTAGTAATTCGGCACACCTATATAGGTCTATTAGCTGAGAGAGTTAAAAGGATAGACCTTTAATTGATAATTTTTTCTTGTAGTATTAAAAGAATCGCTTTTTATAGATATAAAATTATATGCAGAATGTCCAAAGAGTGCTCATTTCATTGGTACCTAATTCGTCCCCGATCAGTCACCACCATCTGGATATTACTACCTTTCTGTCAGTAAAGAAATATATATAGTCTTGACCACCTTGTCCATGTAGATCCCCAAAGTGAGACTCCTTCATACCTGCAAATGGATACCATGCAATAGGTTGTGCTACCCCTACGTTGATTCCTATATTTCCTGCTTTAACGTATTTCTTAAAAAGTCTAGCATATTTCCCACTACTCGTGAATATAGAGGCAGCATTACCATACCTGCTGGAGTTAATAACATCTATCGCCTCCTCAAAACTCGATACTTCTATTACGCTGGCTACGGGGCCGAAAATCTCCTCCTGGGCAATTTCCATTGAAGGACTGACGTTATCAAATACTGAGGGCCCTATGAAGTTGTCTTCTGGATAACTGCCCTTCACCTTAAACGTCCTACCGTCCAAAACCAGCTTAGCCCCTTCCTCTAACCCCTTTGAGAGGTAACTCAACACCCTTGCCTTGCCTTCCTCACTGTTCATGGGACCCATTGTTACTCCTTCATCCAACCCATAGCCCAAAACGTAATTCTTCGCTTCTTCAATAAACCAGTTCAACACTTTTCTATAGTTTTCCTTAAGTACTACCAAGTTCGCAGCGGCTAAACACCTCTGGCCGGCGTTCCCGTAAAAGGACTCAACTATGTTAGGTATCGACATTTGAAGATTCGCATCTGGCATGACTAAAACGAAATTTTTGGCAGAAGCCTGCGCAATAACCCTTTTACCGAATGCGGCTCCCTTTTCATACACGTACTTAGCTATTTGTGTTGTCCCTACGAAAGTTACACCCCTAATCAACTTATGTTCCAATAAAGCATCAACAGCCTCTTTATCGCCGTGAACCAAATTAACAACACCAGGGGGCAACTTCACTTCCTCGTGAAAGATCTTCATTACTAGAGTGAAGGACATAGGGGTTCTCGGTGAGGGTTTTATGATTATCGTATTTCCAGTAGCTATAGCATAAGGCAAAAACCAGAAGGGAATCATGACCGGAAAGTTAAAGGGAATGATTGATGCAAACACCCCTAGCGGTTCGTTAATTAATTCCTCGTCCAAACCTTTTGAAATGTCAACGTTATTCCTTCCCATTATGTGGTATACTGCGGCAACTGATGCCTCTATATTGTCCAACGCTCTTCTGATCTCCCCTTTAGCTTCACTCAACGTTTTTCCGTGCTCTTGCACGATAAACCTCGCTATTTCGTCCTGATGTACTATTATTGATTCCCGCATCCTGAAAAGGTATTTTATCCTTTCTGTTATTGGGATCTCACTCCAAGACTTGAAAGCCTCGTATGAACTTTCAACGGCCTCCTTAACATCTTCTTTAGTCGAAAATGATACTTCTGTTACCTTTTCTAAGGTAGCGGGGTTTATTACGTCCTTGTATTGCGTAGCTCTGCTCTCCACAAACCTTCCGTTTACATAATTCTTTAACCTTAAGTCTAATCTTAAGTCTATTGTCATATATTTAATAGTATAAAACTTAAGAATAAATTTAACGGTTTAAAATCGATTAGCGTTCTACGCAAAATCGTAGCATTGCTTATTTCTTATAAATAAATACTTGAAAGTTTGATTAAAGTATTTAAGTAGACGGTAAATAAGAACGAGTTTTGGTAATTTTTTAATAAATAGCGTAACCATAAAGATAACGGTTTGTCCCCAAAATTCCCCTAAACCACAAACCGTTGTTGCGTTCAGTATTAAACATTTTGGCCAAATTTTAAGTATAGTATAGGTCAACATTGATTCATGACCCTCATACACTCTGAATATATAAGGTTCAATGTGAACCACGTAACTCTCGTTCTTCGCCACACCCTTCACCGCAATTGCTGAAGCTGTATAGCGGGCTAGAACCTCTTATATGTTCTGCAGTAAAAGAGCGCAAAACTTGCCAAATAACGAAGAGGAATACTGTAAAGTTTCCTATTACCAACTTTTCTTAGAACCGTTTATTAGTATCATGGGTAGATGTTTAATTATCCTCTCCTCAATCATTACAAGTATAGATTTAACTGCTTCACAGACATCTTTATAACGTTCATGTTCTATATTATAAATTACCTTAAGCTTATCTACATTAGCGGTAAGTATCGATAATGCGATAGCTAAATAGAACAGTGGAACCGTGTGACTGGTTGAATGATCAATAAAGTGGTGGAACCTGGATCATCTTTCTCCCTTTCAATTATTTCGCCATGATAGGTCTTATATTGTTTTAGTAATTTGCCAATCAATTCGCCAACACTTTCACACGTGAGAATTTTGCTTAAGATGAACGCGCTCTTCGGCATTTCGATATAGTCAAGCTTAAGAGGTCCCTTACCGAGTAGTAGTTTATAATAAGAACCTACCTTCTTAGCTTTCTAATTATTTCCTCCATAACTGACTTATCTTCAACAATAATATTCTTAACGTTAATACCGATATGAAAAGCTTCAGGACTACTAGCCTCATCGAGAAACTGCTTCAACAATACTTGATGACTAACTTTCTCATTATACCTACCTTTTTAAAGCCATTTCAATAACATTTTTGCGTCTTGTTTGTCAATACAACTTTATTCGTCCTTTCCAATATTTGCTATTTTTCCTTCAGTTTCTAATTCTGCAAAGTCCTCGTCATTTTATACCGGTTTTCAATAGGTATTCCTAACCTTTCCCATAATGTCTGAATTTGAGAATTTACCCATACTGTTGAATAGTTAAGTGATTGTTGTCCACATATCACTTTCCTTAGACATATTTATATTAATAATATAATGAAAATTAAATGTTTCGACAAGTTGCAACATGTTGCGATAGTGTTGCGCACCTTATTGCAATACGAATATTATGACAAATGAATAAAACGGTAGCATATCTGCTAGATAAGCTCTATATCCTAAACGAAAAGTCGTGAAACTAAAGAAGTAGAAAGAAAAATCCAGTATATAGTGATGCCCTAAGAAATTCTTCAAATTATTGAATGAAAGCGAGAAAAATTCAACGCAAAGATAGTATTAAGTGATGGAAAAATAATAGAAATTAAAATAATAAAAATCTGGAAAGCTAACAACTATTCTTTCTACTTATCGCTTCCTAAAACGTTAGAGAACAAATGGGAAGAGATAATGAAGAATAACGGTAAAATCGACACCGTTTTGGAGATGTTAGCATGAAAAAGTCATGAGGTGATTTGAAAGAAATTGTAGAAGTGTAAAAAAGAAGGGGCAAATCGTATGCGCTGGCTAAATAAGTCTCATCTGGAAAATAATAAAGTAAGAAAAATTTTTTGTTTATATTATTATAATTTATGATAATTATAATAATCTTCCTCCTATAGCCCTTTCATATATGGTTACTGGTGCTGGAATTTCCTTATCCACTATTATTTCCAAAAGTGCTGGTCCTTCATAAGATAATGCAGTTATAAGGTTTTGCTTAAGCTCCGATTTATTCTGAATCCTAATTCCTTGAATTCCAAACGCTTTTGCTACTTCTGCATAATTTACGTCGGCAAAATCATTTACTTCAGGTACAACTGTTTCATATCTATATTTTTGGTCATGATATTCAAAAGCTAAAGAGCGGTTATTAAGGACTAATATTTTAATGTTTATCTTTAGTCTAATAAGTGTTTCAATTTCACTAATATGATAACCAATACCGCCATCTCCAATAATACAGATCACATTTTTACCTTTTGCTGCCAAAGCGGCGCCTATGGAAGCTGGTAATGCCCATCCCAATGAACCATTTGCTCTTAAGAAATTCCTTCCAGACTCCTTAACAAGGTATAACGAGCCACTCCAAGCAGCCATATATCCTGTATCCGCAACCACTATAGTATCCTTTGGTAATATTTCATTTAAAATAGCAAAAACTACTGCCGGATGTATAGGAGAACTACTGCTTGAGGAAACTATATTAATGAAAGATTCTCTCCATTTATTAGTAGTCTCGATAGCAAATTTGGTCCAACTATTAATGTCTCTCATTTTAGTTCTTTTCTTTACTTCTTCAAGCAATTCCATCAAAAATAGTTTAGCATCAGCATAAATACTTACTTCTTCTCGATAGTTAGTTCCCAAAACTATAGGATCAATATCTACATGAACTATCTTGGCATCACGGGGTATGACCCGGTAAGTATCTGTTTCAAAGGGTCCCAATCTTGTCCCTATAGCCAGTATAGTATCGCTTTCTTGGACAATATCATTAGCGCTTTTCCTGGAGTATCTACCTATCACTCCTATAGATAAAAGATTGTAATCCGAGATAGAACCTTTACCGCCTAAGGTAGTTGCAACAGGAACCTTTAAATACTCTGCTAACTCTCTTAGATCATTCCATGCCTCGGACCACTTTACTCCTATTCCTGCAAGTATTACGGGCCTTTTCGCATCTAATAATATATCGGCAGCTATTTTAACTAAATCCTTTTCAGGTGCCACTCTAAATGAAGGAACTTTTCCAAAGGATTTTTCTTTATATATAGGCACTTCTCCAATCTCAATATCTAGAAGGTCTGAGGGAATTTCAAGATGTGATGGACCAGAAGGAGGAGCAGTAGAAGCCCTTATTGCAGCCCTAATTAAATCAGGTACTCTATCTGCCCTAATAACGCTCTTGTTAAATTTTGTTAAGGTGTAATGCATAGGTATCTGATCTAATTCTTGATATTCATATTTGTCCCTTGTAAGCGTTCTAGTCGAAGTCGTAAGAGAAACAACTGGACTTAAAGCCCAATAGGGTTCTGGTAATCCCGAGACTACATTAGGAACACCAGGACCGTATTGACCATAAACGAAACTTACTTTTCCCAAAACTCTTGAGTAACCATCAGCTGCATAAGTCGCTGCCTGTTCGCTTCTGAATAAGAGCATTTTAATCCCAGCTTCTCTTAAGGATATCCATAACGCTTGGTCTCCACCGGTAAATAAGAAGAAATATTCGGTATCATATTCTTTAAGAGTTTTAGCAATAGCTTGTGCTACTTTCATTTTCAAGTATTATTTATTTTTAAAATATAAAAATATAATCATGTTAAATACCTAACGATTTATACTTAGTTTCGTAAGCTAATCTTTTAGAAAAGACCATAATAGCGTAGATAGCATACAAAATAGCACATATTAACCATACTGGTACAGTATTGGTCATATTTGGTGGAGTACCTAGATAATAGCCAATTGCAAAAGTACTCAGAATACTCCCTATTCTTGCAGTTCCATAAGTATTGCCGCTAGCACTGGCCCTCGTTCTAGTAGGATATAACTCATTGGCATAAACCATCGTAGCTGGGAATGCTGCGTCTCCTGCCAACGTTGCAGGAACTAATGCAAATAATAATAATGGAGTACCTACTGTAAACATCATTCCAATAAAAAATATTATGTTCAATATTGCTATAACTCTTAGCACTTGTATTCTGCTGGCTAAGTCTAATGATAACGATGTAATTATTCTCTCGATAGATGCGGCAGTATAAATATACGCATATATTAACGCGGCTTCAGCAGCTGTCATACCATAATTTAGAACTAAGAAGGTGGGAACAAATGGATATGTTGAATATCCTACAAAGCCTATTACAAAGCCTAATACTGTTATTAATGAAAATTCTTTTCTATATGACACAAGCAATTTCATTTGTTCTGTAAACGATGGAAATCTAACAGATACAGTCTTTCTCATATTTTCTATAGCAACTTGAACTTCCTTAACTTTATCCATATTAAACTTTGGATTCATACCCATAGCCCATACAAGAGACCTTGCACTTTCCTCCAATTTTCCCTTAACGTATAGAAACCTGGGTGTCTCTGGAATTTGTAATCTTAAGAAAATAGCAATAACAACAATTATTAAGCCTAAAAGAAATAAAGGCCTCCAACCAAATATAGGCAATAATAGTACACCAGCATATGCAGCTATCGCCGTCCCGAATGGTATCATAGATGCGGTAAGACCCGCAGTAAAACCTCTCAATCTATTAGGCGCTAACTCCTGCAATAGGGAATAATCCACTGAATATGCTCCGCCTATCCCTATCCCTTGTAGAAATCTCATAGCCAATATATATCCTACATTCCTTTCAGGGGTTGCCGAAATCAATGCTGTAGAAACAGCAGTGATAAGAATGCCTATTATTACTCCATTTCTCCTTCCTACTCTATCACTTAATAGGGAAATTAAATATGAACCAATTACAGCGCCTATTCCTACCACAGTAGATAAAAGTCCGATTTCAATTCCAGTTAATTTCCACACTTTAATCCATATGGGTAATGCTACACTTAAAATACCGAAATCAAAAAATTCAAACATATCAGTAAATACTGTAGCTATAATAACTGTTAATGTATTAGGATTAAATTTTGCAGCAGTTAAATATGAGGTGAAAGTGTCAACAGTATGATTAGTATCTTTTGACATAAGAACCCCTATAATATTGCTAGTGGATTAACAGGTGAACCCACTGCACCTTCTATGGGTAATGGTGGAGCCACGAAGAAGAATGTATATCTATTATATTTTGCACATGCTCTTGCTAGCTCCTCTAAATAGAAGATTTCACCGACAACCAAACCCATGTTTGGTATTACAACATGGTGCCATGGCTGGAAAAGCTCTTCAACTTCATTTGGTATGACCTCAACACCCCATGTGTCGCTAGCTACTGCTGCTACTCTTTTTTCCCATAACCATTCAGCAGTGTCTAAGCTTAATCCTGGTGCTGGTCCTGCCGCATAATCTCTCCATCCACTTTTCATAGCTTCATTTAGTTGACCTGTTCTTATTACCAGAAAGTCACCTTCTCTTATCTTCACTCCCTCGAATTCCGCTATTTTATCTAAGTCCTCAGCATGTATCGCAAAACCTTTAGGTAGTGCTTCGACGTTCTGCCATTTTGCTGCATCTAATAGCACACCCCTACCTACAATCCTATCCTTGAATGCAACTATACTGTTTACCTTTGCACCATCTACAGTAACCAGGTGCATGTCTCTACCATTATACATTTTACCATTCCAAAATACATGTGAAAGCCCATCCCACTGAGTTGCGCATTGGAGTGGCATTATTATTATATCATCAGCGTATTGGAGTTTTTGCTGACCTGTTGCAGCGTCAGTGCCGGTGGCAATCATTAAGTGAATTGGATTAAATCTTTTAAATCCTACTTGCTGATAAGGACCTGAGGGCCCAAACAGGATACTCAGAGAATAGACTTCGCCAAGCTTAATTTCTTTAGCAGCTTCTACAATCTTATCCGGTGTCACATAATTTAGTGTACCTAATTGATCATCAGGGCCCCATCTTCCCCAGTTCCTTAATTTTTCAGCAAATCTTTCTACGTCCTTTAATGAGAATTTTTTCCTCTCACCAACCATACTTCATTCCTTGTTTATAATAAAAAATAAAATATATATACTTTACTGTAAAGCTATTATTATTTTCTATGAAAATAATAATAACCGTAATAATTATTAAAGCTATATAACTCTTTTCTATTCTATGAACAAAGTTTAGAAAGTGTTGTCATTAAGCTATTTATCTTTGTATAAAGGGTATTACTCTATAGGTAGGAGGTATGTCATTAGGGAGGATTTGAGTTGTCCATCTTTTGGCAGTCATCATGTTGTTAAGTGTAATAGGCCTTTAAGTAGGCAGAGGTATCTTTGTTGTGGTTAGGTATTTCCTTTGTGATGTCACTTCTCACCATCATCCCAAGTGGAAGGATGAGGAAACATTGAGGATGTAATTTAACGGAATGAGTATAAAGGTTTATTTCGAGAGTTTTGGGGACCCTAGGTACCGTATTCACGTGAATTAAGCGTTATGGTAAGATATAGTTTAATAAGCTTGTTGATCTTTGAAATAAGGCTAAGGAAATTGTCAAGAGCAGGATAGTTAGCAAAGTTGTTAATGAGATGTGGACTTATTTTGATAAGAACACCAGGACATTTTACAAGTAGTTCTTCACTTGTTTAGCCTTTGTAAGAGAATCTGCTATTATGTGAAAAAAGAAAGAAATACTATTAGTACAACACTAGGGTGTTATGTCATATTCTCTGTTGGTTACAGGCATTACCGCTATCGCCCTAACAGAACTATGAATACGATGAGTCAAACGCAGACTTGACATTGTACTTGTCAGATTCAGCACCCTTGCGCTTAAGTAACCTACTTTTCTTAACAACACCCTTGTAAACACCGTCCTTCAAAACATGATAAACTACAACCGTAAGCTTACATGCCAAAGCATAAGTAACAATAACAGCATTCTTATCCCGCTCAACAAGCTTATCGTAAAAGTCCTTGAAGAACTCATAATTCTTGGCAACCCTTGTGCTGAGGAACAGAACCCTCTACAAATATTTGTTACCAGTAATCATACAAGGATAGACTCGCTCTGCTTGGTCCTAGGAGCATAACTGGCATAAGTCTTGGAAATCTTTGAATCTGGAAACCGATAATATCACCGAACTAAGCATAAATTGTACCAGCACTCATAATACTAATACCGAGGAAGTTGGTCAACTCATAACCTCTCGTGGGATTTTGGAAACTATAGCATCCTCAACTTGCTTACTCTGCGCATCCAAGCCAGGTTAAAAGCTGTGATGGTATAAATATGATTAAATATGCTACTTGTTAGTATCAATTGCCAAGAAGATTATTTAAAAAATGTTTGAATTGTTATAGAAAGAGTTATTTAATATCTCCTTTGGTAAGTTCCACAGATTTCAAATCTTCGGATTTGTTGCTACTTGCATTAAATAACCTTCAGTGGCCAACTCTCCGTTATTTATTATTTTAAGTTCAAATCTTATAACTTTGATTGATATTAACTTAGGACTTAATAAAATTGTTCTTATCTCAAAGTTTTACCGTTTATATTGCGTGTGATTAAACTATTACAAATATAGATCATCCTTTATTATAGGGTATGGAATATCTACTTTCTCATGTATATTGTGTTTGTAAAAAATCTATAATACGCAACGTAGTGTACTAATAACTTGAGTATCAGTATCATAAATTCTAATCACTTACTCAAAAACTTATTCAAACGTTGCCTACATAAGTTATATCATTTAAGAAATATAGCCATTATCGTTAGATCACTGAAGGTATGATTATCGTTTATTAATGATAATAAACTATCGTATTGCCTTTCTATCTCATTCTCATATGTTAAATTTTCAACTACAATAACTCTGCAGTTTAACCCAGTCTGATAAAGATATTTCGCAACTCTTTGAGGGCCGTCCCCATATGGTCCTTGG
>Ga0081529_126852_pt1 | contig 13512 bp, 8 predicted proteins | sample EchGeymetagenome_FD_71012 | JGI IMG/M metagenome (GOLD analysis project Ga0081529, IMG submission 71012) | Ferrous microbial mat and aquatic microbial communities from Echinus Geyser, Yellowstone National Park, USA - transect B T=78-80 C v2... ...
GTAAATTTAGGTTTCAACTTAGTTTAAAAGAAGTCAGCTTCGGCGAATATGAAATAAAGCCTCCTCTTATTAAACCTTCAAAACTTACAATTCTAGATAATGGAGGTGTAGGTAAAGAACTTAGTGATGGATGGGCAGTGAATTTTGCAGTCGGTTGCATTTTTGCTTGTCCATTCTGCTATGTAGACAATATTCATAAACGTTTTACCGTTCAAAGGGTAGGTTATGAGATCCAAAGGCCATGGGGAATGTATTTCTTTAAACCTAAGAATATTGAAGAAGCTATTAAAAAAACACCGTGGGAAAAATGGAAGGGGAAGCTAGTTATGATGTCATCAACGCATGATCCTTACTTACCTCAACTTTATCCAATACCAAGAAAAATCTTAGAAAAGGGATTAAAAGCAGGAGTAAAATTTTTAATACAGACTAGATCATTCTTAGTTACTAAAGACTTTGATTTACTTAGACGTTATAAAGATCAAGTAATACTTCAAGTTTCCATAGCTACCATGAATGAGGAATTTAAAATGAAAATTGAACCTAGAGCTCCACCAGTAAAGACTAGACTTGAAATTTTAAAGAGAGCAAAGGAAATTGGATTGAAGACAGGGGTTATTATAGCACCTGTGTTTCCTCCTAATAAGTTTAGGAAAGATGTGAAAGGAGACTTAGATAATATAATGATGGAATTGAAGGATATTGGAGTGGATCATGTGTTTGGAGAAATGCTTCATGAGAGAGGTATAAACTTAGGATATCTTGAACCAATTTTGGGCGAGAAAATAATTATTAATGAATATTTAGATAAAGAGTTAGGCAACATATTTAAAGAGTTGTTGAATAGATATGGTTTAAAAGGCAAGTGGTGGTACGAATTTTACTGAATTAAGGATTAAGTGTTTTGCTGTTTCTATTTCTTAATGGAATCATTTATGCGAAGATTTTTACCAGGAATTCGGTCTGATATTATCTTACACCATAACCGTTTACCTTGTTAATTACATTTGCTAAAAAATCTTCTAAACTCTTAATCCACTCTGAGCTGCATTTCGATTTCTTACCCTAAATAGTAAGGTATACAAGAGTTTATCATTCTTATCAAATTTTCCTACAAACGAATATTTCTAAGTCTTTTCCTTTTAAAACATCCCTATCTCCAATTCTCCTTTGATACATTGTTTTACGATCCTTACCAATTATCGTAAATCCAGCTTCTACGATAATCTTCTCAATACTATTAAGCAGTTTAGCGTTTTCTTCATGAAGCATTATTATTGCATATCGGTTAGGCTTCAAAACTCTATACAATTCATCAAAAGCTTTCTGTAAAGCTTTAAAATATTCATCAATAGATTTGTTTTGCTTCTTATTCACAACAATTTCATTCTCGAAATCTAGTGCTAAATTCAACCATGAACATGCAAGAAAGCTTAATTCAAAATATTGAATTTCATCAGTGAAGGGAGGGTCGGTTATTATCATATCGACCGAGTTGTCAGGCAAAGGTAAATTTTTTGCATCATTCAATAAAAATGCAACACGTGAATCGCCATAAATAACTGATTTAAGAGAATCACCGATCGCCACTGATTTTATTTGTTTTAATCTTTTTATTGCGTTTTCAAATAGGAAATAAGGATTGCATTCTATGTGAACTTTAGGAAACCAATAGCTATTGATGCCCCATGATCCACTTCCTAAACGACTCATTTTACTGGATTGAAACAATATCGAAGCAAACGCAAGCATTAGAGCTCGTCTAGTTCTCTCATCCGTTTTTACTTTCCTAATATCATGGAGAAGAGCGGATAATAATATAAGGTTTCGTGTAGTAAAAAGTTCAGAAACTTTATCAACTTGTCTTCTTTTTTCAAAATAATTACCATTTGGATATTTAAGATAGGCTTTTTTTGGATATTCGTATAGAGGTTCTATATTATTAATTATATTATATTTAAATATATTACAATTACAGTCCGCTTTTACTGTTTCAACATTGTCATCATTCCAAACATAATATTTAGCCTCTATTTTTTTACCGCAGTTACATTCAACTTCATAGAATTTTGAACGGTTACACCAGTGCTTTTTCCCTTCATGATCAATATAAAAAACCCTTTTCCTTAAAATAATAAATTTTGCAACTTTATCTAGCTCATTTTCGTCCACACCCTCAATTTCTACTCTAGCAATTAATAAAGCAAAAGGATTTAAATCGTTATAAATAGCTTTCCTACCTAGTTTTAATGCTGCTTTTGCTATGCTTCCTGCACCTCCAAAAGAATCTAAGATTAATTCTCCTGGTCTACTGTATTTCTTTATATATTCTTCAGAAATTTCTCCTGCTTTCCTGCCCCAGTATCGAATTAACCCCACCTTCTATTTATTCTAAAGGTAAGCTTTTTCCCACATAGCATCAAATTCTTTTTTAAAGTTTCTAACTCCTTGAAGACTGAAATCAACTGTTAGATTTTCCACTTTAGATTTTAATCCTGTAATTGTAAAATTGAAGGAACCTGTTAATAACATTACACCGTCTACCAACATTCCTTTAGCATGAAGTTGCTGAGAAATTCTTGTTTTAACATACTTGATTGTTTCTCTCAAGATTTTGAGACTTTCTGCATGAACTTTATTATCAATATCTCTAGTAGTGATTATACGGACATTTAACTCATTTTCTTCAGCCTTTTTTATGATTTCTTTCACAATTTCAGGTGATAACCAAGGACTAACCAGATCAATCGAATTTTTAGCTGTTGAGATAAACCTAAGAAACTCATTTTCGACATCAATCTTCAAGGGAAAGACTTGTGTAGGTGAATTAACCATATTTTTAAGAATTCTGACAATTTCTCCTGTAAGTCTATTTGTGACTAGGAGTGGCTGATCAAAAGGAAGATAATTACAGTCCCGTTCTAGCATAACACATAGCTGACAACCGTCCCAACAATGAGGCCCACGCTCAAGAAGATCGTCCAATAAACTACGAGCTTCTGGGGTTAAATTTAGATTATTCGCTATTGCTTCTCTAATTGAGTTAATATGAGGAAAGATTTCTTTGTTGGCAAAAGTTCTCGTATAAGCGGCTATAATTGTATCAATGAGCCTGTTGATTTCTTCATTTTTCCTGAAAGGATCTAATTCTTTAGCTAGATTCTTTAAAGCTCGATTGGATCTTTTTTCACAATTCTCCAATATCGCTAAGATTCCTTGCTTTTCAGACCCTATGAATTCATTAAGAATGTTCTGATTTATATCTAAAAGATCCTGAGCAAAACTCTTTAGATAGCCAAGTCCTCCAACAGCAGCTTCGAATATAAAAATTCTTATACCTTCCTTTTTATACCCTATTGGCTGGATATTATCATGCTCTATATAGTATCCAATGTCTCCTTTACCATATCCATACCTAGCACTTATCCAATTCAAGAATAGATGTGAGAAACTATGAATAAATAAAACGCTTGCGAAATCTATTAGTTCATTATCCACTTTTGTTTCATTTACAGCTTTTACGATAGAATGACTATTCTTAGCCTTATCAGTTCTTTTTGGCATCGTATTTTCAACCACCTCTCTTAACTGCTTGAAAGCATCGAATCCCCTTCCTTCTTTAACTAGATTATCACCACCGTCCATACCCATGTATAACAATTGTTTAAGCTTAATCCATTGTGCACGTGTAGGTTTACTTTTAAGAATATCTTGTAGCAGTTCTCTTAATGTATCCTTATTAAATTCAAATTGAATAGCTGGTGCATGTAGGACTCTGAATCCCAATCCTTCTTTGAGGAATAATAGAACAGGGTATCTAAACATTCTTGCCATCTTAGGTCTAAATTGAACTCCATCTATGAATACAATGAAACTACCGTTTGGAATGTAAGTTAATGTGACAAGTGGCATACTTTTGTACCTTATTGCAACTAGAGGTTGATATTCACTTTTGTCTTGAGGAAGCTCATATTTCTTGCGTATCAACGGATAAACATTGTAGAGCCTGCTATATGCCATAGGACCAAAATAGTACCTACAAGGTGTACCTTCTCGGGCTGGACAAACTCTTGCAAGAGGACAGTTATCTTTCTTTGAGGATAGAAGTACCCATCCAAAAGCACAGTAATAGGCTTCCTGTAGTGTCTCCCAGCTGAATTCCATATATTCAGGGAAATATCTCCAACTACCTCTGGGGTTTAAAGATTCAAACACATACCTTTTATCTTGATTCTTAGTAAATTCTATAGGGTAAAGTTCATAGGGTTGAATAATCTTCTTAGAGAAGCCTGCAGGTACATTAAAATAGAATTCTTCTTTTACGCTTCTTGAACGCCAAAGTAGATTTGCTACTTTGTGATGAGCTGTTTCAGTAAGAATGAGACTATAGGTCTCTCCTCTCTGAGCCTTGAGTAGTTTAAATGGTGTAAATGCGTATAATGCATATATACCGTGTCTGATAGTTGACTTAGAACTTAAGGCTTTACTTGAACTCATACTTCTTCAACACCCTTTAATTCTAACTCAGGAGATGTAGGTTCAAGCAGCAACGAAAACTTTATTCTATCGAAAAATAATAAATTAATAGCATCAATAATATTAATACCTTGTTTAATTTTTGGTTCATTTTCTATTCGCTCAAGTGATTTATATGTAATTAACTTTGCTAAATTAACAGATTGAAAAATACTAATTCGATTAGGCAGTTTGCGAATGAAATTAACTAGTTTGTCCTCTGTACTACTCCCTAAAGCATCAGTGATGGATGTTATTACCTTTGCAAGATCATTGAAACCAAATCCATATTTCATTCTAAATGATTTGTAATTACCTTTCATCCCGGTAGTAACGTATTCGTGAAGAGGCCCATATATATTTGAGAGAATATCGTCTGCATCTGGAATCTGATTGGCAATTGATCCGACTTTGTTAAAGTTTTCTTTATACCAATTTTGTATCGGCCATCCATCCCTAATACGATAAGATAATTTTGATGCTTGTAGCAATCTACTACATAAAGTATATACTTGGCTAAGTAAATTCTTAAGTGAATCTATATAGTTTAATATCTTTAAATCAAGTTCCTTGATTTTTTCTAACATGTTTTTCAGATAATCTATTTGCTGAAGAATTTGTTTGATAATATTAGTTTTATCTTCAATATTAGCAAGCATTTTTTCCCATTCCTCATTTATCTGATCAAAATCAGTCTGATCCATATCTTTAGTAATATTAATAATATTAGAAAATAATGATTTTAGCTCTAGAATCTGATTTTTTAATACGTTATTATCATCAAATAGACCAACCTTAGCTTTAAAGGTAAGTAACTCTTCATTAAGTTCGCTTATGATTTCTCTAATCGCATTAATTACCTCTTGTTTAGATTTTAAAGATTCTTTTCCAGCTATAAATGTTGGTTTTCCTTCTAAAGCTCGTTTATAGAGCAATAATGAAAGGACGTGTTGAAGTCTGATACTTGCACTTGCCTGTCCCACCCGTGCTGGGGGAAGCAAATTAGGATCTGCCAATCTACCTCGGAGTCTCTGATCGAACATATAAAGCGTACTTAGAGGTGAAGAGTCAAGAACAATTATTCCTAATGCTACTCTCAAGCACTTGTCACTTCTACCTGACCGGCCTACTCTTTGAATTACTCCTTCAGGTGTTATAGGTAGTTTGTGTTGAATTATTACAGCTACATCAGATAGATTTATGCCTAGTTCAAGTGTAGAGGTCGAAAGAAGGAGTTTTAATGGTCCGTGCGAAAACTTATATTCAATTTCTGCGCGTTTCTTCAAAGGAAGTTGGCCGAAATGTATATCAATGCTCTCCTTGTACTCCTTTAGTACGAAATCCTTAAGCGAGTTTGCATCAATTGGCGGAACCAAAGATAACCAATTGTAACTATTTTGTAGTGCATTATTTGCAATATTAAGATGGTCAACTACTTCGCGTCCTTCTCTCCTACCTAAAATGGTTGAGAAAATATAATCTGAAAGTGTGGAAATTTCAGCCACACTATCAATGAATGTTATACCTTTTAAGTTATGTCTATGACACCAAAGTGTGACTGCTAATATTAATATTTCAGTGAGTGTTTCTACGCTTGAGCCAGGGCGTGGAAGTAAATAGAGATACAACATTAATCTTCTTTTTATATTTTGAATATTTTCTAATGTCTTCCTATAGTCAACATAAAATATATCATCGACATCGACGCCTGACAGTTTTGCAATAAAGTCAAGCGGATTAGGTATAGTAGCTGATGAGAATATAAAACGCGGATTTGATCCGTCTAAGCTTGCCGCATGTCTTAGAAGCTTTATAATATAGAAAACATGACCTCCGAGATAATCAGTATATACATGCGCTTCATCAAATACGACGTAATCAAAGCCAGCAAAAATTCTTACTGTAGACGATAACAAAAGTCTCCTGTATACTGTTTGAATATTTGTTATTAAAATGGTAGGTTTCTTTTGCCATATCTCATCTTTAGAAGCAAGAAGATATGGATATTCTTTTGAGCATTTGCTGCATTTTACTAAGGTCGAATTGCCTTTTATTTCTATAATTAAATAGTCTGAACATCTTACACACTTCATTCCTCTATAATAACAATGTTTATACTTTTGAATATTCTCTCGAATATTCTTCAACCATACCGTATCACCATCATCGATGCCTACCGTAATCAAATGTTCACACCTTCGATTTATCTCATCAATGACTTCCAAAAAAGACTGGAGATGGTCACGTTCTAGCGCTTTACGTGGGTATATAAGTACTGATGAAACACCAACTTTATTCTTCAATCTTCTTTCTACAGCTCTAATAAGCACTGGAAGGAAGAAAGCTAAAGTTTTACCCGAAGCAGTTGGAGCTACAATAGCAACCGTTGAAAATTTTGATTTTTTGGAGAGTAATTCCTTAACTACAGGTAACTGATGACTAGAAAGACCCTCGTATTTCTTACTAAGAGCTGAAATAATGATTTCTCTTATAGATTCATTTGGTATCAACTCAGAAAGTACTTGGCTTAGTTTATAACGACCAAAATCAGGTACAGGCTCGGATTGAAGTTCAATTCTATATTCAAGAGGTATGGGTGGCTGCGTTTCTAAGTTCCTTATATGAATCAACCTATATATCAAATCAAAATGCATTGTACGCCATCCGTAACGGGGATATTCTACTAGCAGGTCAGAAGAAAGTAGGTCCTGAAATTTAACCCCGTTATTTAGACATATCTCCTCAATTTCCTCATAGGAAAGGAATGATCTTGGATCCAATGATTCCAATCCGTATTTATCAATTTTATCCTTTTCTAATTCTAAAAGCTTTTGATATGTTGTTACTAATGAGTCGTTCATGTTATGACCCGTCGTTTAAACATAAAGCTTTTGAGAGAGGAATACATACCATCACAAGATCGTGTATAGCCCTAATTAATTGAATTGATTCATTAAAGCTAAGATTATACCCAAACTCTTTTTTGAAAATATTTTGAATGAAGAATATTTTATCTAAAGATTTCGAATCTTTAGCAGTTTTATTATATTCGGAAGCAATTCTTTGGAAAGCGAGTAAATGATCTTTGTTAAATGCATTATCTAAATTATTAATCATGCATCCGAATAAGGCTGGATGGAGATATGAAATAACTTTTCCATTAGGAACATAAATACCTAAAGTCGAGACTAACTCATACAACAAATCTTTATTATTAATAAGTATGAGGCCAAATGCATTTGTTTTGCTAAAATTAAATAACTCACCGATTTTAGATAAGTAAGATTTGAATATTTGTGGAACTATAGTAAAAAAGAACGGATCATTTGAATTAAGATAACACTGCCGTAATACAATAGATAGCATGGTTAATAACAATCCATAGCTTTCCTTTTTGAATATTTCTGCAGATTCGAAGGGATAAATTATATAACGGAACTTTATTTCAGGCTCATAATAATTTTTAAAATTAATATACTTTATAAAAATTACTTCACGAGGAATCGAATCTTTTGTAGTTTCGTTGAAGTATTCTTCATGAATATCAACGAGTGTTTGCCTGACGGTAAAATTGCGATCAATTAATTTTGCTCTGACATTAATCATCCCATTTCTTAGCTTTTTAGCATAATTTTCATTAATAATACAAAGAGTCTTGTGCAACGTAAATAATTTAATCATCTTATCTCCAATAATGACAAAAGGAGATTCGAACCAGATTTTACTTATACTATCAATACCATCAAGTATAGGAGGCATGAGTGAGTTAAAAATATAATAAGATGCGAATAGTTCAATTTCACGATTATTTAATGGGTAAGCTGATTTGGGCCAAACAAGATTTGCAAAAGAAACTTCAACAGAACTCGGTTTATTTATCTTAAGCACAAAATTACGTAATTTGAGATTATTCAAATCGTTAGCATGAAGAAAAGGAACTTGCTCTCCCCAGTAGATAAGAGTAGTCAGTTGATCTAGTGAAAAGTTAAAAGCTGGAAGATGCGATGCTGCTTTGTTTAAGAGGGTGGGAGTAAGTCCCCTAATCAGGTGTCGCCATGATAGTCTAGGAAATATTTTTTCAATTTCATAGATAAAGAAGAGAGAATTTAGGCTGCCATCATCGCTGTTAGATTTGAATCTAACATATGAATTGCCTTTGATTACTGTTAAACTAGTTTGTAACTCTGGCTTTTTTAAAATTTGTTCAACATGAAACAAACGATTTTTATAGCCTTCCCATAAAATATGTCCTTTAATAATTTTAGCTATGTGTGATTCAATGACACCCTTATTTATAACATCTAACATGTTAGTGACATCTTCCTAACTCATAATTAATGCTCATTTCTTATCACCTTTTAATGGTGTAGGAACTTGTGCTTCTTTTTTTGACCCGCTTCTCTTTTGACGTGTTTTACGTTTTTCTCTTCTTTCTCTAACATTTTCACTAATCATTTTGATTATATCTTCTAATCTGGTACTTTCGCCAGACGGTAATCTCTCGATCCCTATAAGATAAGCGAAGATATATTTATTCAACGCATATGTGCCTTTTTCGATCTTGCTATATAGTCCCAGTCCTTCTAATTTGTTTAATACATTTCTAAGCCTTTCTTTTGCACTAATTTTTTGGGATTTCCCTTCGAGTTTTAAACTCTTTGCAATATTCTCCATTTCTTCCCACTTTATTACATAATATCCATTTTCGCATAATTTTCTAAGATAGTTATCCCATCTTGCCCTACTATATAATATAGGCTTATTCTCAACTAGAGTTAACGCTAACTCGCTTAATAAATCATTTAAGCGATCTTTAATAATTTCATAAACTATTTTATATACTTCTTCCTTGCTTGTAATCTGTCTATCTTTTAGCTTGTCATATAATTCAAGTAATGCTCTTGGTGTGGGTAAGACTTTGCTTAATAAGAGTATTATATCATCTCGTACCCCTAGTTTATATGCGTCATTAAGTTCTTTTAAACTATCGTAACTCCAACTGAATTCCATCTTTGAACTATATGCTATGTTAGGAGATATCAGCTGAATTCTATCTACAAATTTTTCCAAATTACTAGTGGTTATTTGTGCTTCCAAGCGTAGATATTCAGCGAGCTTAAGCAGATGGGAGGATCCTCTTTCAATAGCCTTCCTAAGTAGATTTTCCATAGTATTTGTGCTTGCTATTATGCCTACACCGTTAAAGAAATCACCTCGTGTTAATGCTAGAAAGTTCGTTACTATATCTGCGAATGCACGAAGTGCGCCATCCGTTACAAGCCCTTCACCAGTATAAATTAATCTTTCGAATTCGTCAAAAATTACTACTGGAACATATCCTCTCATATTTAACATTCTCATAGTTTCGGTAAATTTTCCAAATTCAGAAATCTTTTGTTGCTTATCTTCAACTTCTTTAATTACTTCTTTAAGAATTGTCAATTTATTACCTTTTTTCCAACCTTCAGGCGTACCATACAATCTTGTGGTTGTTAGTTTCGGATCAGATTCATACCTTTCTACCTCATTAGCAAGTTCTTTTATTCTTGTAAAAAGCGTAACATGCTCTGGCATTCTCAAAAAGAAGTAGATTGGGATAACTTTATCCTCTTCGTTTACTAAGCGATGAGCAAGGTATCGCAGTAATAGAGTTTTACCTGATCCGTAATCTCCTATGCATAATATCCAAGCAGAATTTAGTTTAAATTCCTTTACGTGGTCAATATAATTTTTTATCTTGTTAAAAATAGAATTTAGAAGGGAGATACCCTTAATATTTATTTTATCTAACATTATAACTGGATAATCTTCTCCTCTGTTTGCTAAAAAAATCTCCATCTCCGATTTTAAACTTTTTGCCTCCATATTACATAAATTAACACATCTTATATATAAATCTTATTTTGAAAACAAATAAAAGCTTTAAATACAAAATAAAACAAATTAAAACATATGGTAGTAGAAGCATACTCCATCAAGTACGATAAACTCTTAAAAGGATTTAAAGATATTCTTGAGAATCCAAGTGTTAGAAAAGATCGCCGAATAAAAGAAGAAAAGAAAAAGTTTAAATATGTGATTACAAATTCGCTACCTTATTTATTAAAAAAATTAGAGACTCTCAGTATACCAAGCTATAAATATGAACAACTAGAAACAGTTATAAAAAGAGGTAAAACTTTTAGTCAGTTTATGAATAGCGAGCTGCTTAATCTCTACAGAAAACTATATGATGATATGAATATAAAATTGGGGAAAGGAAAATTAAGTCCTAAAGAATTAGCTAAAGCAGAGTTATGTTTGATGAAAGCAATGGGTTATGTTCATTTAATAAAACACCCAAAGTTTATTGTATACTTCCGAACAAAATTAGGAGAGGAAATAAATAATTTCATTTCCGAAAAACGAGTTAGCCCTTCAAATATATCAAAAGTTATTATTTATGGTAGTCTATTATTTCCAACAAAATTGAGATTACTTTATGTGCTCTATAAAGTTACTCCAAATCCTGAAGAAATGTTTAGAATATTACTAGCAAAGCTTTATACGAGAGAATTAATTTCCTTTGAAAGAAATGCTTTAGAAATTATTGAGGAAATTTACTATACAAATTATTTTAAAACAAGGCTAAAGAGTAAAAAAAAGGGAAAGGAATATGTTGTTGAGACATTCTTATTATGGAAGCTATTACCCTCTATTGATCAATATATAGATTTTGAATCGTTCGTTAGAATAAATAATTATGTACGAACAGACGATCCATATACAGGTTTTCCGGAATTCTTTAAAAAGTTTGAACCCTCAATTGATACTTTAAAGGATAAATTGTTGGTTGACTTTGCGCAATATGTAAGTAAAAAGTATAAAGAAATAAATGAGTATCTCCAACCGCTTCTTTATTATGTATAGGTAAAAATTATTAATTAATAATTTTTAATGCGTAAAAATGAGTTAACTAAGAATATTACAATATATGTTCAATCACCGACATAGAAAAATACATAAAAACATATTTTTATTAACAGTAAGAGATGCTTAGGGATCAAGATAATAAAAACGAGTTATATATTTTCTTGAAGAAGTTTAAAGAAAGTCTGCTAAATTATGCTGATTAAAAAGTACACCTTGATTGTAATTCTAGTGAATTTAAAATTTATATTTTTCAAAAATAAAAAATTATAGAAACATGTTTCGTGATATTTTAAAGAAGCGTTTGGAGAAGGGGCCTGTTCTTAAGAAATTAAAGGAGGAATTCTTCAAAGCGGCTACGCAGATTTTTGACGCAGAAGAATTTCCTGTAAAATTACGTGAAGATTTAAAAAACCTCAATAATTACTGTTTAATTATATCTCCATTCCTTAACAAGATTGCTGTGAATAAGTTCTGCGGTTACAAAGAAGTTAGGGATGTTGTAGAAAACAAGAAAAGGATAATAGTTGTGACGAGACCTCCTAATAGTGATGAGGTCGAAGATCCGAAGGAACATGATGAATGCATAAAAATTTTGAGAAACCATGAAATTAAGGTTGTTGAACATTCAAGAGTACACTTCAAGTCCGTCATAATTGATGATTCAATAATCTATATAGGCTCTATAAACCCGTTGAGCTCCGTCACAATAAGATATATGCCAGCAGACTATATGCTTAGGTTTGTGAGTGAAGCATTAGTAGATGAAATTGTTGAAAGATTCACGGAGCGCGAAGAATGGTTTAAATAATCAATAATTTTTTATTAAGTAATTTCTCAATGCTTTATTATGTGTGATAGCGTTAAAAAGATGGCCACCACCAATAGGTTACCGATGGCTTCTGCTACAACGAGAAATAGCACAATCCTCCAAGTTTACTGCAATTTTATCATTCGCTGCTTATTGTTTAGTTAAAATATGCATTATAAAGAATTTATGATGTAGGATTCAAAAATAAGGATAGATATTAAACTTGAATAATTATTTAAGTTTATTTTAACAGGCTAAAATCTGGCGAAGGAATGTTTTTGAAAACTAGATAATTAAGTACCCATGTTTTTAGAAATTTTGCAATGTTTACGACGCTTTAGATGCGTTCTTTTTGTCTTTTCCTTTGTATATTATTCCATGCCGAAATAATATCAGGCTCTTTAATTTTATTAACCATCATGGCAAGTTTGATAAAGATCTCATCTGCTATTTTGAAAGCGTAATCTACTTCATCAGGAGAAAGAACAATATCAGTTTTATAATCTGCATCATTCCTTAACTTCCTTAAATTCACTAGGAAGTCTCCTATCTCAGCGTCGACTATTCTAATGGTCTCAGCTATAATGGCATGGGCCTGGTTCGTTCGCTCAATATGCCTTTTTATTTCTGCATTTCGAATGGGTAGTGCTAAGATCTTATCTCTGAATGAAAGGAAGACAGCATAGTAGATTCTGCTAATGCAGGTTCTATCTGCAGCTTCTTTTAGTTCGTAAGGAATAATATTGAGTAGCCGATTTTTGATATGGAATGCGAAGTCATAAAAATTCTTGGGCTTAAATACCTTATTCGACAAGTTACTCTACCAAAATTGCAATCTCGCGACGTGTTTGCTCCTGTAAAATTTGAGTGGCCATGGAAATCAAGTTTTTAAGCAGCACGAACTTATCTATTCCCCTTTCAAGCAATTTTATCTTAATTTGTAGGTAGTTCCAATCCTCTACTTCATAGTCAGTCCATCGCGAAATCTCAATTAGAAAATGCTCATTCATACGTAATCCAATCATCCTCATAAATTCGTGCGTTCTTTCTAAAAACCTAAAGATATCCCAAAGAACTGTTGGCTGAAATAACAAGTCACTTACAATTTCCAAGTCAATTTCGTTAACGAGGCTACCAAGACGACTAAGTATGCTATTAATTGCTTCAATATCTATCCTTAACGAAAGGCTACTTAGAGACCTTGAAGAGGTAGGGATATTTTCTCGAATAATGATGATCGGGTATCTTGCAGATGTTTTACCTGTTTCGGTCTCATA
>Ga0081529_142055_pt1 | contig 13511 bp, 17 predicted proteins | sample EchGeymetagenome_FD_71012 | JGI IMG/M metagenome (GOLD analysis project Ga0081529, IMG submission 71012) | Ferrous microbial mat and aquatic microbial communities from Echinus Geyser, Yellowstone National Park, USA - transect B T=78-80 C v2... ...
ACGGGCACTGCTCACGAGGTTTGGGGAGTGATAAAAGTGTGGATGGGAGGGTATTGATGTTTCCCTCGACTAGCCCCAATGAGTTAAGGGTGACCCTGTATGATCCCAAGGAGGGGTGCCCGTGGTGGAATTAGAAGTAATTAAAGAAGGTAAGTTACGCCACGGGTAAACACTCGCCCATCTACTCCTAGGTTTTAGCGTTTTATCTTAATGGGAATTTGAGATTGTTAGTCCACATAAGAGCTGTAGTTCACAATAGTTTGATGATATATACACCTTACGGTTTAAGGAACTGTAGACAACGACTTTCCCTAGCCTTCTTGTCGCAGCCTGGTCTGACTTACTTTGTCTTTACTCTTCACCATGGAAGTGAAATACTCGTCTGCCTTAGGAGCCAGCTTAGAGTACAAGCTCACAAAGAGCTCGTGGGCTCTGTACCCTATCCAATCCTCAGGCAAGAGCTCTTGAGGCAACATGGGGTCTATGTTCAAGAACTTCCTGTACTCATGAACGAGCGTCAACTTTGTGATGAACGCCCTCTCGTAGTCTAGGTTAGGATCCACGGTACTCCACTTGGATAGGAACTCCCTGTACGCTTGATCTATCTGAGATAAGTTCCAACACCTCCTCACGATCTGTTGAGGATCCCCCCACGAGGTTGCGACGAAGAAGAATAGATGGTCCCTTTCCTTTAGAAGGGAACCGTATCTTGAGATCACTTCCTTCAGGGTATCGTCTACTGGGTTAGGAGAAATCCATGTGGATTGTGCCAGGGAACCGAAACCTAACCATGTCAACTCTCGCCTCAAACTATCCCTTAGCTCTCTCCTCTCCTCGCTAAGGTTGTATACCAGAATTCTCCATTTTCCATCCCAGTGATGTTTGTACTCTCCATATACCCTGCCAACACCTTCCATTGTCCTCTTTAAGCCTTCTGGAGAGAGCTCAATACGTCCATCAATTTCCTTAATTATGCCCTTCTTTTTCATCCTATATAGAGCGGCCCTGATCGCTGGTTCGGTAAAACCAAACACCGTCATCATCTTGACAAGAGACTGGAACGTGAGATTTACCCTGTTCTTCAACACGTAATCCCCATAGATTGTGAAAACGAGAGACTGTGGCTTCACGATGGAAGATATAACGAGGTGATATAAAATTCCTACGTATTTTCAATTAATTTATTTACAGTATGATGTTCTGATAATAGACGAGGGTATCGAGAGGAACGATCTCTTCTGGGGCCTAATCCTTTTTCACGATAATGGAAATGTTTTATATTTGTTTATTCTCGATCTTTACCGATAAAACGTGATCTCCCACGTCATGCTGGCTCTATCCAAAAGGATGAAAGTGATCGCGAAGATGTGAGCTCCGTGGCGTTCGAGTCGAAGGAGTCCCATGACCCATCTACCGTAATTTGTGGGTTATTGAGGGCCAAGTCCCTACACTCGATCATGATTGAACATAAAGCCATTGAAATTAGGGACAAACTGCCGAATCCTCCTCCCGTGTTGATATGCAATACTTTTTATGGCGAGTAAATTTTAGAGAGGTTACTCAGACCAGTCGAACATCCCTGTTAATCTGTAACGTGACCTGTCGTTGCTTTCAGGGAAAATTGACGAGTTCACCTTACTCCCGACCCTTTAGGTCCGTTCGTCGGTACGAGAGCCACAATCGAACCCTAAGGTAAACATCTGCAAGGTAGATAAGAACAGTTTAAGGGGTTTGGGCTTCATAGGATTTCATAATATTTAATATCAATCCTCAGCCCTTGGGCTTCACCAGAGTCACGGGGCATTGCCCCGTTCACACCCCTCCGCCCCCTTAGCGGGATAACCCCAACCCACCTACTCCCAGAGGGAGTAAGAAAGAGGTGGGGAAACCCGCACATCTTGAGGTAGATGTTGAGGGACGCGTTCAGTTGCCTATCTAGAGTGAAACCACACCTCTCACACTTGAAAGTCCTGCCGACCTTTCGGGAAACCCGTCCACATCTGGGGCAGGACTTGAAAGTTAAATGCGGGTTCACCTCCTTAACGAAAGAACCGTATAAGGGAGCCTTGTACTTAAGCACACGGTGAATTGTCCTCCACACAGTCCTTGAAATCTTCTTAGACAACTTATCGTTAGCGTCTTGGTACATCGATTGTTTATTCAACTTTTCAACAACAAACGTTGTCACAGGATACATTTCCAGTAACTTGTTCACGAACTTGTGAACGTAGTCTCTAACACTACTCTTCTCACGGTGGGAGTACTTTCTCATTAACTCCTTCCCCTTCCTACCGTGCTTAGAGGCAAAGGACTGTATTTCACTCCTCTTCAACTCCATGCCGAACTTAAGACTGTACAACTCCTTCAAGGAAAATGTAACAAACTTCTCTCCATCATGAGCGTCCAGTGTGTAAAGGTTACTATCAGAGGATACACAGGAAGGGTCAAAACTCCACAGGCATCCCAACCATGTTACCCCACTCAGACCAGGACCCGTCGTAAAGTCTCACCCTCTTGAAGCCCAGGACATATTTGAGATAGTACCACACCAAGGAGGCCCTAGCTCCAGTCCTACAGTAAACTACTGTCTCCTCATTCCTTATTCCCTTCTCTTTAAGGTGAGATAGAATTTCCTCGGGGGGACGCAACTCTTCAGTGTCGTCATTGAGAAAAGAATTCCAGGGTACGTTAATAGCTCCCGGGATGTGACCTCTCGTCTGGGCTTCCTCGTGGGGGTGCTCAGGCGGTGTGCTCAATTTCCCCTCGAATTCTTCTCGATACCTAGCGTCGATAAGTTGAGGAAGGTCTCCGGTCCTCAATCGGGTGAGTATTTCCCACACCGTTATCCTGTTGCTCCAATCTGGGGGATCTGGATCGTACCTGGACTCAGGTAATCTGAAGCTCTCAGTCTCCATGGGAAGACCCTTGACCTCCCACGCTACCTTCCCTCCATCTAAAACGTAAACCTCCTTGTGACCGTAGCTAAGGAGGAGCCATAGGGCATAGTACGCGTATCTGTTACCGAAGTCGCTGTAGAGAACTAACCTGTCCTCCCTTGATATGCCCACCTTTCCTAAATTCCTTCCCAGGGTTTCCCTATCGGCAAAATCCCTCACTACCGGATGTCTGAAATTCCACCAATGAAGGAGGACTGCTCTCGGTAGGTGCCATTCCTTATATGAGGAGGGATCATATGCAATCTCCACGATGGTGTAATCCCTTAGGTTTTCCAAGAGGGTCTCTGCAGATATAAGGTGAGGGGCTTTCATTGAGTTAACGCCGAAGATAAAAAATTAAAGTTTACTGGTTTCTATCATTTTTTAACTTATTCTTAATTTAAACGAAATCGCAAAGAAGACCTAAAAGGACCGTAGGAGGTCCTTTCCGTGAATATCGACTCAGCATGATATTATCTCATACCAGTTTCTTGTCAATATCACCATCGAATCTCTATTTTAGGCAAGTTGGACAACATCTCGAAGAACTACTCCTAAAACTTAAATTAGTCTCATGAACACATCTTTCCATGACTTCCTTGAGAGATCTTCGATCCCTTCCATACCTGGAGAAGTGGCTCATAATGGGTGTTATCCTAGGGATTGTGGCAGGTCTTTCCTCCCTAACTTTCTATTTCGCTATAAGAGGTGTAGAATACTTCCTCCTCGAAAGCGTGATAGGGCTTACGGTTCCTAGGCCCCTCGGAGAGGGAGGGTCCCTGATCTTTCAGTTTCATGCCACTAGGTATTACCTGATTCCTTTTGTGGTAGCCGCAGGAGGTGCTATATCTGGACTCCTAGTGTATTCATTAGCGCCTGAGGCTGAGGGTCATGGCACTGACGCTGCTATCTCCGCATACCATTACAGAGAGGGTAAAGTCAGATGGAGGGTAATCCCCATCAAACTGATCGCCTCGGCCTTCACAATAGGTTCAGGAGGGAGTGCGGGTAGGGAAGGTCCCACTGCACAACTATCTGCAGGTATAGGGTCTATGATAGCGGATCTCATGGGTCTCACCCCTGAAGATCGGCGAAGAGCAGTAGCCGTTGGAATAGGTGCCGGTATAGGAACTATATTTAAGACTCCCATAGGAGGTGCAATACTTGCAGCGGAGATCTTGTACAAGAGGGACCTAGAACCTGACGTCATATTCCCTGCACTTGTGGCGTCCGCTGTGGGTTACTCGATATTCGGCTCAATAGAAGGTTTCACCCCAATTTTTGGGAACTACACGGGGTCCTTCGATCCCATCAGGCTCCCGTTATATGCCATCCTCGGATTGATAGCAGGCCTGATGGGACTGTTCTATATCAAGACATTCTACGGGGTTCATGACACCTTCAAAAGGGTCAGACTATCGCCCTACCTCAAACCTGTGATTGGGGGATTACTCACAGGGACGATAGCTCTCCTCGCCCCAGAGGTTATGGCTACAGGTTATGGGTGGATAAACCTCCTTGAGTACGAGAAGTTCACCGAATTTTACTCACTTTTACCCGTGCTTTACTTACTCGTCCTCCTCCCGTTCATAAAGGTTCTGGCTACGAGTCTAACTATAGGTTCAGGAGGGAGTGGAGGAGTTTTTGCCCCCGGGATGTTCATAGGAGCCTTCGTGGGAGGTGATGTCGGTCTACTTTTCCACTTCCTATTTCCTCAGCTCGTCCCCTCGATAGCTCCCTTCGTGATAATAGGAATGGTATCTATGTTCGGTGGAGCTGCCAAGGCTCCCCTATCTGTACTGATAATGGTCACAGAAATGACCGGTAGCCTTCAGTTACTCCCGGGGGCCATGATCGCTGTGGCCATATCGTACCTAGTCACCGGGAATCAATCTATCTACCGTTCTCAGGTTCCCACCAGGAGGGAATCTCCAGCTCACGCTAGCGAGTACGAACAGGCACTGTTGGCAAAAATTAAGGTAGCTCAATGCAAACTCAGGGACATCAAGGTCTCTGCGATATCCTCTGTGGAGGAGACTATTTCAATCATGATGAGGAACAATTTCTTCTCAATTCCAGTGGTAGACAATGACGATAACTTCCTCGGGGTAGCTTACATGCGAGACATTTTAGGCAAGAGTGGAGATGTAGGCAAGTTCGTAGTTCGCGGAGTCCAGACTGTTATGAGGCAGAGCAGTCTAGAAGAGGCCTTGGAAACCATGTCCAGAACCAAGGCTAGATGGGCACCAGTGGTAGAGAAAGGAAAGTTGTTGGGAGTTCTAGTTATGGAAGACGCGATGGAGGTTTACAGGGAAGAATTAGTGAAGCTGAAGGTCGGCGAGAGGATGAGCGAGGGATAATTAGCGTGGTGAAGGGAAATCTCAACTTGAGGAAAAAGTGAATATGAAGATATGACAGCTTCACTGATCACCCTATGGGCAACGAGGCTAGATATCTATAGTCCTCGTCTGTTAGATCCCAATCCAAGGTTCCTGCGATGTCGTCCACGTGAGGCTTGGTGGACGCTTTAGGAATCGGAATGGCCTTCCTGGCGACGTAATTGAGGGCTACCTGGACTGGTGTCCTCCCGTACTTCTTGGCTACCTCCGTGAGGATGGGTAGGCTACTGACTTCTCCTCTTCCCAGGGGAGAGTAGGCCACTATCTTCACACCGTTCCGCTGAGCCAATGTGATGAGATCCTTCTCTATTTTCCTGTTTAATATGCTGTACTCCATCTCGTTGACTTCTATCTTGTACCTGTTAACCGCCGACAATACCTCTTCCAACAGGTTAGTATCGAAGTTACTCACACCTATACACCTGACAACACCATCATCTACCAACTTTTCCATTGCCCTCATGGTCTCCCTCAAGGGGACTGAAGGAGAAGGCCAGTGTATGAGGTAGATGTCGATGTACTTCAATCCCAATCTCCTCAAACTCGCCCTAGCGGCCTTTATGACATCGTCGTACTTCAGGTGATTGTTCCACACTTTGGTAATGACGGTGAACTCGTCTTGGTCCTCTCCCTTGAGGGCCTGTCCCAGCAGTTCCTCTGCGTGTCCGTCTCCGTACATTTCCGCCGTATCGAAGAGGTTAATTCCCTTCTCCACAACATACTTCAAGAGGTCTAACCAATGGGAGTCCCTTGTTCTGTCGGCAGACCAATAGCCTCCTCCTATTTTCCAGGTACCGAAACCGACCTTTGATACCTTCTTCTCGCAAAGCTCCATAAGAGATTATAGTCAAACGAAAATAAACTGTTGCTGTTCAGAGGAGAGGCCTCCTGGGTAGATGTTTTCCTCCCTGTCCCTTGAATCTCTCCTCCTCCCACACGTTACCTCTCTCGTGATAACCTCTCTCCTCCCAGTAGCCGTCAACGTAATCCGGAAGGAGTTCCACGGAGGCGAGCCATTTGGCACTCTTCCATGCGTATAGGTGGGGTATAAAGGGTCTAGCTGGAAAGCCCTGCTCCCTCGTTAAGGGCTTACCGTTCATTTTCAGGACCACAACGGCGTCCTCCGACATGGCGTCCTCTAACGGGACTGCAGTTGTGTAGCCATCAAGGGAGTAAAACATCACCCACTCGGCCTCCTTTTTAGGCACACTTCTCTGTAATAAGTTCCTGAGCGACACTCCCTCCCAGCTAACTCCCAACACACTCCACCCAGTAACGCAGTGGAAATCTCTCACATAGTTTACGTCGATCATCCTCATCAACTCCTGGTAGGAATATTCTTGTGGTTTCTCCACAAGTCCTGAGACGGTCAACCTGTACCTTTCCTCATCGACCTCTGGCACGCCCAACGCGGCGTAGTAAATGAACCTCTTAACTACCTTTTGGCCCCTTGGTAAACTCTTTCCTGTTTCCATATCTTTAACAAAGTTAAGCGAATGATATAAACATGTATTTCAGGTTCTCTAACAATGTTTTGTTCATGATGAGCAGAGTGCCCAACCCACAGACAACTGAACGCGTCCCTCAACATCTTCCTCAAGATGTGCGGGTTCCCCCACCTCTTTCACTCCCACTGGGAGTAGGCTGGTTGGGTCTACCGAGGGGGCGGAGGGGTAACGGGTTTCCCCGTGACCCCGGTGAAGCGCAAGGGCTGAGGATTGGATACAAATTCATGAAAATTTAATGAAGCCCGAACCCCTGGAACTGAACCCTAAATACCGGGAGTACTGAGGGATGAATTCGGTGAGCTCGTTCAGGGAACCCAAATTAGCTTCAAACCTTTAGTTCCTCCTTAGTCTCGACCACAGGAATTAAGGTGTCTGGCTCAAATTTCCTTATTTTCACAGTTTTGAACGCTCCGTCCCTGTAAAATATGGCCTCTCCGGTCCTCAGGGTCTTCACAGTGGCCTCAACCTCTCTACCCTTGATGGGTAAGATCTCCTTGTAGACCTTGATATCGATGGGATGGACCACTTTGTGGAGGAAGTAGATTTCACTCTGAGTCAGGACGTCCTTATTTACCTTCGCAGACCTCTGACTGACAAGTATCATTCCCAAACCCCTCTTTCTTCCCCTCAGTGCGATCCTGGTCAACGCGTCGCTGAGTTCAGTCCTCTCTCCCTGCGGGATGAACTCGTGAGCCTCCTCTAAGAGGATGAAGACGTCCCTGGAGTACACCTTGGATAGCTCCCAAAGGGAGGTCATGAAGTCCAAGAGAAACTTAAAGGCCTCCTGGTTCCACTCGTTCATGTCCAGGACAACGCTCTCTCCCTCACCTAACACTGATGACGCCAAGGAGAGGGGACTCACGGAGAAGTTATTCCGAACCTTTGCCTGAAGGTTAGTGTACTCCCCGTCAGGGTCGACTACGACTACTGGGACTCCCTCCCTAATGAGTTCTTGTGCCGTCACTTTTGCAGTGTTGGACTTACCCGATCCCCTTATCCCCAATATAGCTATGCACTTCCTTGTTACGTCCCTCAACTCCAGTTGCACCGAACCTAAATCCATGTCTTCAAGGTTTAATGAAAATCCCTTTTAAGGGCTGAGTCGTTTCTCTACTTTTTTTAGAAAAAATGAAATCGTCCATAGTAAACACTTTTAAATAAAAGTTTATAAGTCACTTGGAGATGTTTATAATGATAAAAATGTCCCTAAAGATATATAAAAAGTTAGATCTTACGGGCCAATCTTGTGCAGGACCCTTGGGAGAACTCTCAGGGGTATTGGAAGAGATAAGTCCAGGAGAGGCAGTTGAGGCTGTCCTTGGAGACGAAGCGACCAAGAAGGACGTTGTGGCTTGGGCAACTAAGAAGGGTTACAAAGTAGTCCAAGAAAGGAGAGATGGTAACAATTACGTGGTGGTGCTCACGAAATGAAGAGGGTTATAGTTGTAGGAGGAGGGATTGCAGGAACCATAGTGGCAAACAGGATAGCGAGGACTATACCAGAGGAGTTGGAGAAGGGAGAGGCGGAAGTAGTAGTTTTAGATAAGAGTGACAAGCACGTCTATCAGCCGGGCCAACTACTAGTTCCGTTTAACGTTCAGGACCCAGTGGAGTTAGTGAGGAACGAAAGGGATATCCTGGATCATAGGGTCAGGTTTCTACACGGCCAGAAGGGAGAGGTAACCAAGATCGACCCTGCAAATCATACCGTTGTCACTGCAGACGGTGTGTCCCACACTTACGACTACCTGATCATAGCCACAGGATCCCATCTGAGATGGGAAGAAGTACCAGGTTATAAGGACGCTGTTTACTCCCCTTGGGACTTCGATAGTGCCCTGAAGCTTAGAGAGGCCTTAGATCAATTCTCCGGAGGTACAGTAGTAATAAACGTGGCTAAATTACCTCACAAGTGCCCCGTTGCGCCAATGGAAGCCACGTTGATGCTTGACGACACGTTAAGGAAGAAGGGTCTCAGGGATAAGACGGAGATAGTCTACACGTATCCTATCAACGGAATATTTGGAATAAAGACCACAAACGACGTAATGATAAAGATCTTCCAAGAGAGGGGAATAAAGGTCATTTCTCCCTTCAACGTAACTAACGTCGATCCGAAGAACAAGGTCATGGAATCCCAGGAAGGAGAGAAGGTCAAGTTCGATCTGGCCATAGGGGTTCCTCCTCATGTAGGTGCAAAAGTGATAGGGGACTCAGGCATAGGCGATAAGAGGAATTGGGTCCCGACAGATAAGTTCACCCTGAGGATGAAGGATCACTCCAACGTCTTCGTAATAGGAGACACCACAGATATCCCAATCTCTAAGGCAGGTTCGACTGCGGACTTCGAGTCCTACATCATTGCTAACAACGTGGCCAATGAGATAAGGGGCACAGGCTTGAAGAAGACCTACGACGGTTCAGTCTTCTGTTACATAGCTACTGGCGTAGACTCTGCAACCTACATCAGGTTCAATTACGCTAACCCGCCTGTTCCACCACCCCCGTCCTACGTCCACTGGTGGGGCAAACTAATGTATAACAAGTTGTACTGGACAGTGACAGCTAAGGCTATAGTTTAAAGGGATTTAAATGAAGGTTGGTATAATCCTAGGTTCCAACGAGTTGAGCAGGGTAGCTTATGCTGCCATGCATTCAGCCATAGCTGTCTCCCTAGACAACGAAGTGGTGTTGTTTGCGACCATGGACGGCGTCAAGGCGTTCCTCAAGACTCCGGACCTGAGGGTGACAGACGACACTTCAAAGGTAATTAAGGAGAGCAAGGAGGACGTGTTTCAGCACTTCAGGAGGGCTAAGAAATCTGGAAAACTGAAGATCCTGGCCTGCTCCTATGCCAGCAAAGTACATAAACTGGATAAGGAAAGCTACGGCGAACTGGTAGACGACATTGTGGGGATAACCTCCTTCTCCATGGAGGTCGAAGGGGGTCAACTAGTGTCAGTATGGTGATACTATGGCTACCGAGGTCAACTTGGAGAAGGTCATGGCTAAGCTAGACGAGAGGAAGATGGAGGAATTAGCAAACTTTTTGGATCACGTCTCTACCCTCAACGAAGTGCTAGGCAAGGTAGCACAACTCAAGGATTCTGGTGCACTCGATGTACTCATAAACTTCAGCTATGGAGCAAAGTCCCTGAGGGATGCCCTCAACGACGACGCCATACAGAGCATTGCGGATATGTTATCCAACATGATGGTGATAGCAGGTTCCATGAAGACGAGACAAAAGGAAATTGAGGACATTCTGGCCAACGCTGACGCGTTAAAGGATGCGGTGATGAGGCTAAAGGCCCTCAAGGACAGCGGTACCTTAGATGTCCTAGTGAACATGTCTTACGCACTCAAGTCCCTGAGGGATGCCCTCAACGACGACGCCATAACCAACCTGGGGAACACCATAGGACAATTGATGGATGTCCTGAGCGGGATAAATCCGAGATCAGCAGAGGGTCTAAAGGCGATATTAGCTAAAGCTCCAGAACTTAACGAGGTCATCAAGAGGGTATTGGAGCTCAAGGACAGCGGTACCTTAGATGTCCTAGTGAACATGTCTTACGCACTCAAGTCCCTGAGGGATGCCCTCAACGACGACGCCATAACCAACCTAGGAACTACCCTGTCCCTCATATTCGACTTTCTGCCCAAGGGTTTAGAATTCCTGAACTCCGTCATGAGACCCCCCTTAAGTGAACTGGTAGAGGTCCTGAGCGGGGAGGAGGCCTTGAAGGTCCTATCAAAACCCGATAATGTAACTCTGGGGAAGTTAATAACCCTAATGAAGGATCCAGACATACAGAGGGGACTAGGCGTGATGATGGGAATGCTCAAGGTGATAGGGAAGAACTTTAGACCCTAATTCTCTGGAAGCGCTTTTTTGTAAACATTTTCCTAGTTCCCGTTTATCCCTCCACTTTCATTTCAATCATTTTATCTTTATTTATGATCGAGTGTAGGTAACTAGCCCTCAATTACACGCTCATTCTAGTCACACGTGGGTCATGGGACTCCTTTGAGCCCGACGGCACGGGGCTCACATCCCAGATCACTCCCACCCCTTTGGACTTAGCCCGCATCGGCGTGAGAGGTCATCATTTATCAACAAAAATTTATTATAAACAAATATAAAAAGACTTCTATTAATGTGAAAAAGGATTCAGCCCTTAGATCCTATTAGGTTTTTGTAGTGATTTATCGGAATGGAAGAATTACGATCAGCGAATATAACCTGCTATCCTTTTTCATTATTACCTTTAGGAAACGTCATTAAATAAAGAAAACTCCTTATCATTCATATGAAAGTTTAAATAGGAAAAGATGGGAAGGTTATTGATGAAGGTATACTTCACCATTAAGCAAACTTCAACGTGTCCTACAAATTATGGACTCTACGAATGCAAATTAACTGAGGAGGGTGAGAAGTGCAGATTACTGGCATGCGTTGTTAACAGGTTATCAACAAATTTTGAACCTGAACCCTCCTTTGACCTACTACCTAGGCTTTAAGGGAAAAGTTTTTGTCCCTTGGGGCTCTCTTCTCTTCACTCTTCTCTCCACTTGGATATCTTGAGCGAAATTGTAAAGAAGATCAGACACTCTACGATCAATGCTAGGAGCGACAGTGGATCGAATTGGTAAAGTCCTGTGACCCATTGACTCAGGGCCGACGCCGAGGCTGATGGTAATATCAGGACGATCTCCCTCAACTCAGGGCTCAGCACGGCGAAGGGATAATAGACAGGTGGGAATACGGTGAGGACAGTGCTGAGCACCCCAGATACCGCCCAAGAATGCCTAGTGTAAGGCACTAGAGTGCCTATGAAGAAAGCTAGTCCCGATATTACGTAGTTTAAGAAAGTTGAAACTAGGACGATCTCAACGGAGGACGCCGGGGTAAGAACCCTCAGGAGCAAACCCATGATCACGTAAGCTATAACCCCAGGTACAGAGAAGACGTAGTTCGCCGTAGCGAGGCCCAGTATGTAGTCCAGCGGAGTAACTTCAGTAGCGACTAGCATGTCCTGAATTTTCATCTCTTTCCTGAGCATGACTACGTCAGATAAGCTCACCACGGCGTTTGTCGCCACAACGGAGATCATCCCCCCCACTACAGCATAGCTCAATAGTTCACCTCTCGACAAGACGTACACTAGGAAGAGGATTGCCAGGGGGTTGATGAGGTAAGTGAAGACGTAGGTGTAACCTCTCCTGAGGAACGAGTAACCGTAAAACCACGCGAAGATTAAAATGAACCTATAGTTCAATTTCCCTCACCATTAAGTATGAATAAATCCTCTAGGCTCACGGGTTTTATTACCGCCTTCCCCACTAGGGATTTAGCCTTCTCGTCTTCTAGATACGAGATGGGAGTCTTCCCAACCACTAACTCTCCCACCCCCTCTACTCTCACTTTCCCTTTGAGAGGAGATAGTAACTCCTCCTTACTACCCTTAGCTATAACCCTTCCCCTCCCCAGCATGAGGATTTCGTGGGAGAGTTCCTCAGCCTCCTCCATGTAGTGGGTAGTTAAGACTATTCTGGAACGTAGGGCCCGGATAATTGACCACACCTCCAGTCTAGATATGGGATCGAGACCCGTGGTAGGTTCATCCAGGAATATGACCTCTGCGTTGGAGCTCATGGCCATGGCTACGAACACTTTCCTCTTCATTCCCCCAGACAAATCGTCACATGGTTTGTCCTTAACCTCCCAAAGACCAATCTCTTTAAGGGCTTTCCTCGCCTCCTCGCGTGCCGAGCTTAAGGAGTGACCTCGTGAGGTGAGGAACATGATCACGTGTTCGAACGGGCTAGCGAATCCTACCGGCTTAGCCTCCTGAGGAATGGAGACCATCAACTTCCTCACTATTTTAGCGTCTTTGATGATATCATAGCCCATTATCCTTGCTATCCCGCCACTGGGCAATAGTTGGGTGGAAAGTATTCTGAGCAAGGTGGTCTTACCTGCCCCGTTCCTTCCAAGGACAGTCAAAATCTTGGCAGAGGACATAAAAGTAACGTCGGACAGGGCCCTTGTCCCATCCTTATAAACCTTGGAGAGTGCGACGGCCTCTATCATAATATAACGAGTAGAGCCCTCTAAGTTAAATTAATTGGCTTCATACAATTTAAGTGTTTACCCGTGGCGTAACTTACCTTCTTTAATTACTTCTAATTCCACCACGGGCACCCCTATTAAGGGATCATACAGGGTCACCCTTAACTCATTGGGGCTAGTCGAGGGAAACTTCAATACCCTCCCATCCACGATCTTATCACTCCCCAAACCTCGTGAGCAGTGCCAGTCATCAGTTGGGGGGATCATCGACAAGAATTACTTCGGTGATACTATGTAAACACAACTTGTCAAAACGATATTTAGATGATTAAAAATAACCAGTAGTTACGTAGAAGCGTCACAGTCTGGACAAGATGTTTCTCAAGAGGAAGGTCAAGCTCGCCGAGGCTTAAGGGCGCTCGAAGGAGCTGAGGGACGTGAGGTTGGGCGAACACTTCCCCGAGAAGTACGACGTGGTCGTCATGGGGGACGTTCAAGTTAAGGAACTGGTGGGTAGGTCCTCAAGGAGGATGAGCCTCCGCGACGTCGCGTTCCACGAGCTCGAGACCGTCCTGAAGTACCAGGTGGAGAA
>Ga0081529_117616_pt1 | contig 13489 bp, 16 predicted proteins | sample EchGeymetagenome_FD_71012 | JGI IMG/M metagenome (GOLD analysis project Ga0081529, IMG submission 71012) | Ferrous microbial mat and aquatic microbial communities from Echinus Geyser, Yellowstone National Park, USA - transect B T=78-80 C v2... ...
GCCGGGAGGTGGCTGAAGCTACATATGCGTATATACTTCAGCTACGGAGGGGCTTGATGGAGGGGCGGGATCTGTTGCTGAGAATCGCCGAGCTGTTCACGGATATGGACTACGTGGATGCCCTGGCGTTGCAACGGGCTCTGATGTTGGGCATAGGCAGGACCACGTGCGACCTAGGCGCGGCGATATTTGTGGAGAATCCGCGGCTGTCGCTGTACGGGCGGCACTACCGAGCGCCTCCCAACGGCGTAGTGGCGTCATCAGCCAGAGCGCCGCTATACCTGGTCCTCAACAGAGGGACGAAGAAGGTGGTGGACCTGGACACCATGTGCGTCGTGCCGTATTCGCCCTCAGGCAGGCCCGAGGAACTACATCCGCTCCAGAGGCTGAGCCGGGAGGGCTTCGCCGTAGCCACCCGGGGCTCGCCCACGTGTCTGATAGAGGACGTCGCCGCGGACGGCGGCGCCGTGGCCCCTCGTGGTCTGGCCAAGCTCCTGGCCCTCAAGCCCTGTTCTTGACTCCGGGCAACTCCCAGCCGTAGTGCAGCGAGGCGAGCCTTAGGGCCACCACGACCGCGGTGGTGCCCAGCAACGCGGGGCCTCTGCCCAGCGAGTAGTAGAGAACCATGTAGATGCCGCCTCCGACGGCCGCGGCCGTGGCGTAGATCTCGCGGCGCAAGACGGCAGGTATCTCCGCCGCCAGCACGTCCCTCACGACGCCGCCGCCGGCCGCAGTTATGGCGGCCATGGCCACCACGGCGAGCGGGTTGAGGCCAGCTCTGAGGGCCACGTCGGCGCCTATCGCGGCGAAGGCGCCGAGCCCCACGGCGTCGGGATACAGCACCACGTCCCTATGTCTGTTAACCTTGTCGTAGAGCACGAAGGTGGCTATGGAGGCCGATATGGCCGTCAGCTGATATGGCAGATAGGCTATGTTGATCGGCGGCAGGCGGTCGAGCAGAACGTCCCTAATTATGCCGCCCGCCAGCGCCGTGGAGAACCCCAGCACCACGAAGCCCAGGAGGTCAATGGGGTCTTTTTCCGATCGTCGTCGACATGGTTCAATCGAGCATTAATTGATTCCACATGTTAACTATCGTCAGTTCTGCAGTGCTACATAACGGTCAGGCTCGGCGCTTCGGCTCAACATCGGCTGACGCACGGCGACGTCGAGGAGGTAGTGAGACGGCAAGATGGTTGAAAGAATAAAAATAGGATGGTTTTGCAAGAATCTTTCGGCGAGCTCCCTCTGCCTCGGCGTGCCGTTCTTGGCCTTCTCGGCTAGATAAAGCGCTATGGCCCTCCTGACGGTCTCGTCCCTCTCCGCCAACCTCAAGAGGTCGGCCGTAGTTATATATATGATATAACAAGTGCCCCCACGAGTTATGTTTGGCCTAAGCCCAGCCGACTCAAGCCTCCCGGCTATGGCGAGCGCCTTCCTGAGATCGCAGGCATAGCGATTGGCAAGGAGCGAACTACTCCTACCCTTAACGAGACGAAGGGACATCATGACGCCTGCCACAACCACGTCGCCTCTTCTCGGTCTGTCCCCCTCAACATATGAAGATTGTCCTGTAGGAGTCTCGCCGTTGTTACGCCTATACGCCTCCCTAAGCACGTCTATACTTCTCTTCTCCATATTCAGCCTGTAGGCCACCCTGAGGTCGTTGTCTGTGGCCAGCTTCACGTCGATCCACTTGTGGGCCTTCAGAAGATCCAGCAGCACGCCGTATACGCCGGCCGACTCCCTAAGCCTCCTAAACGCCTCTCTGCCAGTGGCGACTATGGCCTCGTTCGCGCTGATGCTTGAACCCAACCTCCAAGGCTCCTTAGCTGCGATTACCAATCTGTAGTGGCTATCTAATATACTCTTTCGTGTTGACTTTCCATCTCCCAACCACGTAGTTACCATAGGTGTCCACTCTCCATGTCTGAGATGGTTCGCGACTAGATCTATGGCTTCTACCTTGCTCCACCTCTGCTTCCAACTCATTGCCTTGATTTGCATCTGTACGCTTACTCCCTCATACGTCAGGTGGGCCGAGTTGATATATATATAGAGCTCTCCATATCTCGTCGCAGTCCAGGCGAATATCTGCCAAGGCTGTGTGGTGCCCATGACAGGTCGGCTCCGTATTTTGCCTTCATCGCTCGCTCTCCAGCCCAACTGGAACAACTCCAATCTTTCACGCGGAAGCTTTAGCAGGTCGGGAAAACGTGCCTTTGCTGTCACACCGTGGATCCGAACATATGGAGCGAAGCCCCCTCTTACATACATCCACACTCTGTCCGAGATGTATAGCCTGTTTCCCTCCATCCTGTATGTGCCGTCGGTAATTGCATTGTATATGGACGCCAGCTTGGCCTTCGCCTGCCTTTCGGCTTGCCCCAGAAGCGTATCCAGCTTACGGCCGAAGTCCCTCAGCTGGTCTTCCTCTTCGGCGGACGGCCTGAACCTATCGATGACTTCCTCGATGACGTAGTCGACGTAAAGCCTCCACGCCTTAAATACCCAGTCCGCCGGCCCCCGGAGCTTGCCGTTCCTCCCCACGGCCGCCAGAACCTCCTCCACCGTCGGCGGCTCGGCAGGCCTCAAGGCCAGCTCAAGGCGGCGCCTTATCTCGCCAATAGACCTTTCCATGTCTCTATTGGGGGATGTGGCCGTTAAATTGATTTGATGCGCCCTCGCCCAGAGCCGCGACGCATGCGGAGCGCCCGGCAGATTTCTTCGCCATCCGGGCCGGCCGCCGCCTTCACGGCGCGTCGGTCGGTCGCGCCTCCGCGGGCCTTGTCCGCCCTCGACCATGCGCCCTTGCGCTTGTAGGGATAACCATGAGAAAAGACTTGACAGGGGGCTAGCCCCCTGTCAATATCGTTTCGAGGTAATCCCCGTAGATCGAAAGAAAGAGAAAAGAGGAGGAGAAAAAAGGGAGATTTATGTCGATCCCATTTGCGACCTTCTCCTCATCTCGTAGAGTCTTGCCGCACGGAAAGAAGCGGGGAAAGGGGCCGCTCCCTCTGCCGGGCCCGCGCCCCGAGAGGCGGAGTCCGCCGGCGGCGCCTCGACGGCACCCGTCCATGCGCGGTTCCGCATTACGCCGACATGGCCCCATGCCCCTCGGCGGATTCCCCGACGCCGACAAGGGATATAGCGTGAGAAGCCTTACAGGGAAGCCCTTCCCTGTCAAGCTTCCCTAAGGTTTTCCCTGTAAAGGGGAGAGGGGAAAAAGGGATGTCGTCACTCCTCAAGCCACCTCTCTATGGCCTCTGTGAGCTCTGCGTAGCGGGCGAAGCCCTCCAAGTGCCTCTCGTAGTACTCTAACGCTATCGCTCTAACACTATCGAGCCCATCTCCCTGTCCCTCTCCACGATCTCCAAGGCCTTCTCGTAGACGTCCATCCCCTTCTCCCCGGCCTTGAGCGCGCCCGATACGGCGAAGGCCACTATCCCGACGTAGTTGAGCGCGTCGAGGGCCAGATCCGCTATCATATATACGAGGCTATCTTCCTCGCCAGAGGCTCTACGTCCGGTATCGAGGGCCGCACGACCGAGAGGAATCTCCTCACCGCATCCTCCTCGTATATCACCACGTACCTGGCTGTTCCCCCCTCGTCGGACGTCTCCATGCCCTCTATCCCGAGCAGCTCAAGGCATCTCGCGAGGCACCCCGGCGGATCCCTAAATATCACCAGAAGGTTCCCCTCGGCGTGGGGGTCCGGGTCGAGGAACTCGCCGGCGCGTTCGAACAGGCCGCGCACGTATTCAACGGCCTCGCCGCGCTTGCCCCCATCGCACGGGCAGTGCCCGGGCTCGGCCTTGCGTCCGGGCGCGGCGTCGCGGGCCTCCGGCCGTCGGGCCATGGCCTATCTGAACTCCACCGTGTGTATGGGCCTATACTCGCCGCCGGCTGTATCCACTAAGCTGACCGCGCGCACCTCGAAGGCGGAGCCGCTCAGCGACGAGGCCTCCTCCACGGCCGGCGCTAGATCCTCCGCTGCCGGGTTCTTCAGCCTGACCGAGTAGACGGATAGGTGGGGCCTAAAGTCGCCGTGTCTCTCCTCCGCCACGTCGCCGAGAAGGGCCTCCAAGGCCTTCCTCAACGCCAGGAGCTCGGAGAACGGCTCGACGGACAGCGCTATGTAGCGCGGCCTCGACCTGCTGGGAAGGAGCACCACGTCGCCGAGCCGGGCGGTGAACGGCTTGAGCTTCACCTCGACGGCTCTGGGCTCCCTAACCTTCAGTATGGTGACATGCGGCTTGACGGGTATAATGCCCTCGAACGGCTTGAGCGACGCTATCGGGGGCAGTATGCCGTAGATGAAGGACATGTCATAAATTACGCAGGGATAAAAACTCGCCGAGGCGGCGCTCCGGCGCGGGCGTCTGGAGGACGCTGCTGACGGCCACGGCGTCAGGCGTAGTAGTATTCGCCCGTCTCTTTCTGCTCTCTGTCGAGGACCGAGCCCGGCTTGTTTATCCTAGGCCTGCCTGTCGCCGGCTCCCTCCTGAAGGTGACGCCGACCCACCTCAGGAACGTGTTCATGCCGGTCCTCATGTCCATGGGCCCCTCTGCGTATCCCTCCGAGCCCGGCTCCCCCAGGAACGGCATGATGGAGTTGGACATGTAGTCGAGCATGGCTATGTCGTGCTCGACGACGAGCGCCGCCGACTCGCTCTCCTCTATGATCCGCCTTACGGTCCTCGCCACGGATATCCTCTGCTCCACGTCGAGGTACGCCATCGGCTCGTCCAAGACGTAGAGGTCGGCGCGCCTCAGCAGGGCGGCCGCCACCACGACCCTCTGGAGCTCGCCGCCGGAAAGCTCGCCCATCTTCTTGTCGAGCACCGCGGATAGGCCGAGTCCGGAGGACACGTCGGGCCATATCGGCGAGTCCGCGTAGTCCTGGGCCTCCCTGGCCAGCCAAAGCCTCACGGGGACCTCGGAATTCCTCACGGCTATGTCCCTTATATACTGGGGCTTGTAGCTTATCGAAGGCGCCGAGTATATCTCGCCCTCGGCCGGCTTCACCTCCCCCACCAAGGTCCTCACGAAGGTGGTCTTGCCCACCCCGTTGGGCCCTATGATGCCCACCACCTCCCCCCTCCCTATATAGCCCTCCTTGATCCTCAGCCTGAAGAGGCCCAGCTCTACCAGGAGGTCGGTCCACTGGGTCAAGGCCCTCTGCCGCGAGGCCCTCCTCTCCGGCGGCCTGGACTCGAACTTTATCGGCTCTTCTCTTATTCTGAGGTTCTCGTTGGCGAGGAACCCCTTGAGGTATTCGTTCACGGCCTCCCTGGCCCCCAGGGGCCTCGACACTATGCCGTAGGCCCCCGGCTTCCCGTAGAGGACAACCGCTATATCGGCCAGATAGTCGAGGACGGTCATGTCGTGCTCGATCACGACCGCGTACCTCCCCTCGACCTTCTCCCTCATGAGCAAGGCGACCTTGAGCCTCTCGACGATGTCCAGATGGGTCACCGGCTCGTCGAATATGTAGACGTCGGCGTCCTTGGCCAGCGCAGCCGCTACGGCCAGCTTCTGCAGCTCGCCGCCTGACAGTTGGGATATGTCCCTATCGGCGAGTTTTGAGAGGCCGAGCCTCTCCATCAGGGCCTGCGGTATCTTCGCCCTCTCGGCGACCTCCTTGACGGTGCCCCTGAGGTACATGGGTATGAGCTCTATGTACTGTATCTTGTGCACCGCCCTCAGCCTCCTGCCGTACAGCTCCGAGAAGAAGGTCTGGAGCTCGGTGCCTCTAAACGACCTGACGACCTCGGCGGGGTCGGCCCCTCCCTCCCTGCAGAGGTTCGGGACCAGCTCACCAGCGAGTATCCTCGCCACCGTGGTCTTGCCCAGAGCGTTCCGGCCCATCACGCCCACGATACTGCCCTTCCTCAACATGGGGAGCCTATAGAGCTTAAAGCCGCCGGGGAAGTACCTATGGACGCAATCCGACTCGAGCTCCTCGGGCAGATTGGTTATCGTTATGGCCGAAAACGGGCATTTATGCACACAGATGCCGCAGCCTATACATAGCTTCTCGGATATCACGGCCTTGCCGGTGCCCTCGTCTATCCAGACGACCTTGCCGCTCCTATTCACGGGGCAGTACTTTATGCATTCATGGCCGCACTTCTTTGGATCACAGGAATCTCGATCGACTACCGCTATCCTCATGACGCCGCAGATAAACCGACCGGTTAAAAACGCTAATCCTCGGCCTCCTCCCCCTCTTGAAGATTCTCCAACAGCTGTTTCCTCAGCTCCTCTAGCTCCTCTTGGTCCACCTCGGCGCTGGACTCCGACGCAGTCATAACGCCGCGCTTCTTGTCCTCAGAAACGGCGGTCTTAACGCTATAAGCACGCTTATCCCTCTCGGTGAGCCTCACCTCATAGCCGCACTTGGGGCATTTCAAGACGGTCTGCCCGTCTTTCTTCACGGGGACCATCAACGTACCGTCCCTGGGGCAGAACCTCATCCCAGATGAGTTGATGCGAAGTATATAAACATAGGCGCCGCGCGGAGGGCTCGCCGCTATGGATAAGTTTATAAGCTATATATATCTATTTATTTATGAGACATCTGCTTTTAGGCAACGAGGCGATAGCCTACGGCGCCCTTTCGGCAGGCGTCGCCGTGGCCACGGGCTATCCCGGCACGCCGTCCTCCGAGATCGTGGAGACGCTTCTGGAGTACAGAGATAGATACGTCCAGTGGGCGTCCAACGAGAAGACGGCTGTGGAGATAGCCTACGGCGCGGCTCTGGCCGGCGCCAGGGCGCTCGCCGCCATGAAGCACGTGGGCCTCAACGTGGCGGCCGACCCGCTACATAGCGCCGCGTACACCGGCGTGGCGGGAGGCCTCTTGGTCGTGGCGGCCGACGACCCCAACATGTGGTCTTCGCAGAACGAGCAGGACACGAGGTGGTACGGCCTCCAGTCCTACATACCCGTGTTGGAGCCGGCGGACCCCCAGGAGGCGTTTAAGATGGCCAGGGAGGGCCTCATCCTCAGCGAGGCCGTGGAGCATCCGGTCCTGCTCCGCAGCGTCACGAGGGTGAGCCACACGAGGGCGCCGGTGGCCGTGGAGCCGCCGGCTCCGCCTAAATACGGCAAGTTTTCGCGCGACGTCGAGAGGTATGTCCTAGTGCCGCAGAACGCCAGGCGTAGGAAGGCCGATGTGTTGAGGAAGTGGGATTCGCTTGCCGATGCGTCGTCCCGGTTCCTCTCGGTCGAGGGCGACGGCGAGGTCGTAGTCGTGGCCTCCGGAGTTGGGTATCTACACGCCGTGGAGGCGCTGGAGAGGTTGCGCGTAAGGGCGACGATGGTGAAGGCGGGGATGCCGGTCCCGCTCCCCAGGAAGCTCGCCGACTTCGGGGCCGGCGAGGTCCTGGTGGTCGAGGAGGGCGACCCCGTGGTAGAGATCCAGCTTCGCGCCATGGGCGTCAAGACCCGCGGGAAGATGGACGGGTTCTTCCCCAGGGCGGGCGAGCTCACGCTTAGGTCTGTCGTCGAGGGTATATCTAAGGCGCTGGGGCTCGGCGTGAGGTTGCCCGATCCGCCGGCCCCGCCGATACAGCCGCCGCCGAGGCCGCCCTATCTGTGCCCGGGATGCCCCCACATGGGGACGTTCTACGCCCTCAAGATCGCGACTGCAGGCCAGAAGGTGGTCTGGTCGGGCGATATAGGCTGCTACACGCTTGGGATCAACACAGGCCAGCAGGATCTGGCTACCCATATGGGCTCCAGCCTCGGCCTGGGCATGGGGATAGCCCTGGCGGATAGGGAGAAGCTCGTGGTGGCCACTGTGGGCGACTCCACGTTTTACCACGCCGCGTTGCCCCAGCTGATCGACCTGAAGACGAAGAAGGTGCCTCTGGTGCTCGTGGTGATGGATAACGGATACACGGCCATGACGGGCGGGCAGCCGAGCCCCAGCAGGGCGGTCCCCGCCGAGAGGCTGGCCGAGGCCGTCGGCGTAAGGCACTACGTGATCGATCCCGCCGACCTCAAGAGCAGCGTGGAGGCCGCCAAGGCCGCGGTGGCCGACGCTAAGTCCGGCGAGCCCGTCGTCGTGGTGTCCAGAAGGCCCTGCACCCTGGAGGCTCTTAGATACGCGAGGAGGTCCGGCTTCAAGCCGCCGAGATATTACGTCGCGGCGGATAGATGCAGGAGCTGCGGCATATGCTACAACGTGTTGAAGTGCTACGCCATAGCCAAGCTCCCCGACGGTAAGGCTTGGATAGACCCGAGCCTCTGCAACGGCTGCTCCATGTGCGCCCAGGTCTGTCCCTACGACGCCATAAAGCCCGCAGAGCCCGATAAGGTCGGCAAGTGGCTGGAGCTATGGTCACAGGCGTAGTGGTGGTGGGGGTGGGGGGCCAGGGAGTCATGACGTTGGCCAGGTGGCTGGGCAGAGCGGCGGCGGCCGCCGGCTACGACGTCAAGATAGCCGAGATACACGGCTTGAGCCAACGCGGAGGCTCGGTGGAGGTCCATGTGAGGTTTGGCGACAGGGTCTACGGGCCTGTCGTGCCGGAGGGGGATGCCGACTACGTGGCCGCCATGGAGGCCGTGGAGGCGTTGAGGGCGTTTAGATATCTGCGGGAGGACACCGTGCTGGTCGTCAACAGGCGGGTTATCCAGATACCCGGCAGATTCCTCGACCCGGAGCAGGTCTACAGGGCGTTGCAGACCCACAGATATCTGCGTCTAGTGCCCGCGTTCGATATAGCCGCCAAGATGGGGGATCCGATATACGAGAACTCGGTGCTGCTGGGCTATTTGACGAGGCTTCTGGGCATAGACGGACGCGTCGACTTCCTCGACGAGAGGAACCGCAGGGCCTTCGACGAGGGGCGGAGGCTGGCTTCCGGCGACGTTCAGCCTAGCGCCTCGTCGACCGCCTCGTAGAGCCTCTTGTCGTCTACAACCAGCCAGCCCTCTTCGTCCTCCTGAAAGGGCCGCCCGGCCCTCTCGGCTATCAAGCTCGCCGCACGCCGCCCCTCAAGCCCGACGCCGAAAAACCTGAATATATTATCGAGGTCGCGCGCAAGATACTCAAGCGCGAGCGGATGCTCCCGCTTGACGGCGGAGCCCCAATCTATTATCCTTATGTCGCCTCCATGATACAAGATGTTGTATTCGCTGAGGTCCGCGTGCACCAACTTGGCCAGGATGTAGGCCCTCTCGACGTTCCTCAAGATCTCCCAGAAAACCTCATCGGGGTCCTCGAGACCGGCGAGACCTACGTCGCTCAGGGCAGGCGCCGGCCGGCCGTCCTCGCCGATGAACTCCATGGCCAAGATATTCCTCTCCACGGCTATCGGCCTAGGCGCCTTGACGCCCGCCTTATAGGCAGCCGACATGTTCCCAAACTCCTTACGGCTCCACGCCTCAACTATATCTATTATGTCTTTTTTTATTTTCTTATTCTTAAATCTAGGATCCCCTAAAATATATTTATATCTAGATCTTATAAATATTGCAGTTGTTGTATAGTATATCTTTAAAGCTATGTAGGCGCCCCCTCCATCTCTGGCGAGAACCACGCGCGCCTCCTTGCCCTGCGCCAGCGGGCCCAGCACACGGTCCACCACTCCCCTATTCATAAGGGAAAGCAAGGCGCGCCAAGTGTAGGCGTTGAAGACCTCGTCTAGGGTCTCGAAATATTCGTGGTCCTTCTCCGTCCTGGGCTCCCTCTCTACATCAACGTCGTCGACAGACGGCACCTAGGATAGCGCCGTCTATAAATAAATACATCACTGCGCCTTAGGCCGCGGCCTCGCCATCTTCTTATTTTTAATATTCGGCAATTCCTATGAGCGATTACCTACGCGGAGTCGTGCAGATCCCTGTAGAGCCCAAGTTTCTGCCCAACGCGAGGAGGTGGGCAGAGGCTGTGGCCGGCAGATATAGGGCTGAGGTCGACGTCGACTCGGCGCTTTCCTACATAGTGATAAGACCGGCCGAGGGCATAACGGTTGACGAGCTCCTCAAGCTCCGCGACATGGCGGAGGCGATAGCGCTCGGCTTTGCGCCCGAGGACGCGTTGAGGCTGGAGAACGACGGATATCGCCTGGAGCGTATAGATCTCAAGGAGCACGTCGAGCGCCGACACATGCCGAGGATCAAGGCGAGGATCATCGGCGAGGGCGGCAGGGCTAAGGCGACCATAGAGACGCTGGCCGGCGTCAAGATGGTCGTCGGGGATAGATACGTCGGCATCTTGGGAGACGCCGAGGCCGTCGCCGTGGCTAGAGACGCGGTCTTGATGCTGATAGAGGGCAAGAAACACGGGACCGTCTATAAATATATCCAGAGGGCTGTCAGAGATTTCGCCTAGCTACCGCTCGATTTGTTGGGCCGGCAGCTCCTTGAGCTCGGCTACCTCCTCGCCCTTGGGGAAGGCGAGGACCTTTATCTTGGCTATCTCCACCTTCCTCATAGGGTATATCTTCTTCGCCGCAGCGAAGAGCTCGGCGGCCAGCGTGCCCTCGAGCGTCTCCTTAAGAAGGGAGCCTATATCCAGCGTCTGCGCCTTCTGGGCCAGCAAGGCGGCGAAGGCCTTCCTTATCGCAGACTTCCTGCTGGTGGACACAGGCGCCGACGTTATCCCCATCACGGTAAGGCGGAGCCTCCAGCCGTCCTTCGTCGTGACGTCGACGTAGGCCACCGACTTGGAGATGCCGCGCCTAACTAGAGACCTTATGTAGTCCCTAGACAGCTCGAGGCCCTTGAAGCGCGTGTAGGCGTTATCCCCGTCGACCTTGTTTATCTGGAGCCTTATCTTTATCGGGAGGTGGGATATGTCTTTGGTTATCTCAAAGTAAGAGATCTCGAGCGTCCTGCCGAGGAGCTTCTGCGGCTCCGACGCGGGCACCTCGGCGACGGCCGCCCCGTTCAGATAGACAGGGGCATATGCCGTATACCACCTCTTCGACATCCATACGTCCTTCTTGGAGATGGCCACCTTCTCCTGTTGCGCCACAGCCTGTTGCCTCTCAGCCACGTCCCTCGCGTATCTAGGGGTATAAATACGTTAGCGATCCGCCAGCACGCTCCACAGCGCCTCCACGACCTTCAGGCAACGCAGTAGGTCGTCCGCAGTATTCTTGGTGGTCAATATGTTGCGGCCGCGGATGACCACTGCGTATCTGCCGTCGCGGCAGATGTGCCTCACCTCGGTGCCTTCAGGCATGTCGATGTCGTCGGGCCTCAACACGGAGGCCGCGGCGCAGGGAAGGTCCGTGGAGATCTCGACGGTCACCTGAGCTTGCTCGCTACCTCCGGCCATCGGTCCCTCGGCACGAACGCCAGGACGCTCGAGTCGTAGGCCACATGTTGGATGTCGCCGAGCCCCTCCATCACGGCCTTGAGCCTCTGGCCCTCCTTCAACGGCGCTATGAACGACGCCACGAAGCCGCGCCCCACGTCGGCTCGGATCACCAAGACGTCCCTAAGTCTCGAGAAATAGGGCAGATAATTCATCAATTTATAAATATAAAATACATTATTTATATTAATTATATTATTTTGGTGTGATTTTATAATATCATCTATTATTTTGGCTAGGTTATCCACATAGGAGACCACGCCCTGGCTGTCCGGAGCGAATCCCGCAAGCAGGGCCTCCAGCTCGACGGCCCTAGTAGCTGGCTCCATGCCCGCAGGCACGTACCGCAGGCCCTTATCCGCGATCGCCGGATAGAAACCCGCCTCGTAGACCAGGCCCAGCGCCTCGTCGAGTATGTCCAGCACCCTCCTCTGGTCTAGAGATCTCAGGGGCCTATCCTCCTTGACGCCGCGGCCTAGGACGCCGGGAAGCAGAGGGAGCGTGGAGAGGGACAGCGCCTCGCCTAGAGGCCTGTCGGGAAACGGCAGGGAGAAGCCGCGGCGTACTTCAAGCTCGCCGAGTATATCCGCCGGATCCTCGCATCTAACCGTGCAGTTGTCGACAAGCCAGCTGAAAATACCTAGATATAGCTCCAATATATCTTCTTTATTTAATGACACAATAGATTTAGCTAATCTATATATTATATAACTTATAGGCAACGGGGAGGCTAGTTTCATCGAGGCGCCCTCGATGCCCATCTCGTTTTCATATATATAGAGGCCGTTGCACCTAAATCCAAGGCATATGCCCGACTCCGGCGGCCAGTCCGCCAGCCTCAACTGCGCCGTGTCAGCGAACTTGTCGACCAGGAAATAGCCCGCTATCAACGCGTCTACAGTCCTCCTTATGTATATCGTAAGGATATCTTGATCGAGATATTCAAGAATCTTATTTATATTATTGAGGAAGAACTGCTCTAGCTCCACATCACGTGGCCAGATGCGACAGCCTCTCAGGAGAATATTCGAAATCGGCAGGGAGCCGCCCGGCCCTCTTGTAGTACTTAACCAGCCTGTGTATTTTCGACTCGACCAGCTGGAGCCCCCTCCTGGAGCCCATATCCTTGGGATGCTCCTCCAAATGCCTCCGTATCCTCAAGGCCTTCTTGATGAGGTTAAGCAAATCCTCAGGTATCTCTATCCTCACGCCGTGCTCCTCCAGTATCTTCACTACTTTCTTGCCTGTTACGACCTTGACGAGAGGTATGCCGTATTGATCCCTCAAGATGACGCCTATCTGAGACGGCGGGAATCCCCTTCTGTGGAGCTCCAGCACCAGCTGCTCGACTTCCTCAGGCGTATATTGGATCCAGCTGGGGGCGGTGGGGTGCGGAGGCCTTGTCGAGGACGATCTACCCCTCTTATGCCTACTACGGTGAGGCACGGCGTTAGTGTTATAGGCGATATATAAGTTTTACCGGAGGGCCGCGGCGCGCGTGGCGGCAACCGTAAGGAGGCCCTAGACGGCCCTGAGGGCTGTTCGCTGGTGCGCGAGAGCGGCCGCCGGAATAGCGCCTAGGTCTCTAACCAGCGAAGGCGGCCGGCGACCCAAACGTTAAAACAAGTGTAGGCTACGTCCAGCGGCTACCGGCGGCCCGTCTCCTCCAGCCACCTCCTTATGGCGTCCGCGAGCTCGGCGTAGCGGGCGAAGCCGTCGAGATGCTCCCTGCTGCACTTTATCACTATCGTGCCGTCCCTCATGCGGCGCACCTTCGGCTCCTTTCCCGTCAGGGCCTTTATGAGGGCGGCGAGCCTCTCGGCGTCGGCCTCCCTGCCGCCGGGGGCGTCGGCCCTAGCCACAGCGTAGCCCACGGCCGCGTTGTCTTTCCCATACCTGCCGAAGGTAATCGTGTACTCGCCCCTGACGCCGTCGCCTCTCGCTTCTTTTTCAGCTATGTCGGCGGCTATCGTGATCCTCAGGAGGGTCCTGCCGCTCCCGCTCCTCTCGGTCTGGGCACCTCCGCCGAGGACGTCCACGACGTACCTCTTGCCCCCGACGAAGACCTCAGCCCCCCTAACGTCCGCAAGCTTTAGGGAGTCCACCTCCCTACCCCTATCCACGATCTCCAGGGCCTTCTCGTAGACGGCGCCG
>Ga0081529_124499_pt1 | contig 13481 bp, 13 predicted proteins | sample EchGeymetagenome_FD_71012 | JGI IMG/M metagenome (GOLD analysis project Ga0081529, IMG submission 71012) | Ferrous microbial mat and aquatic microbial communities from Echinus Geyser, Yellowstone National Park, USA - transect B T=78-80 C v2... ...
GGTCAAATAAGCCTTTCTCAAGGGGTTATGGATGTGAGTAATAAGCAGTTAGCATATTTTAACCCTAGGTTTAACTCAATGAACTGTGGGAATTGCTCCGTGGTCGCTGATTGCGTTTACGCAATTAAGACTATTGCTAGGGATAATAAGTTAACAGTTAGAAAGGAAAACCCGTTTGAGGCATGGAATGAATTACTAAGCTCACTAGGAGAGAAAACATTACATAGTATAAGGTCCATGAGGGTGAGAATAGATGGTGATAATAAAGAAACTGATTAAATTGTACTTAGTACTATTATTATCGTTAGTCCTAACTTTCGCTTTCGGTTATCTTACGTCAGAGATTGACCCCCTTCCGATACTACTCTACCTTCATATGAGCTTTGCAGTACTATCCTTTAGCCTCGGGGTTATTTTGTCATTATTAGGTAGTAGGAGCGGGCTCTCTCTAGTATCTATCGCGTCTAAATTCGTTGGTGGTGGCATATCTTTATCCGCGACTTGTGGGTTAATATATTTACTCAAGGGCATTAGCTTAATGGTAATCTTGATGCTAACCGGGTTCCTAATAGCGTTAATTTCCGTGTCCTTCACTATAGGTTACATAGTGGGCGTAAAGAAGGTCATAAATTAAAGGATAGGCACATTCAGTTTTTATTACTTATTAAGATTTAGATAAGGTATTATCCCCCCCTAAGTGGAGATACGTTTAAAAAACTAACAAATAAGATATAAAGGAGATGGCAGTACTAGCATCGGACTATGTTGAAAGCGAACTTGCAGACATGCTTAGTCGTATGGGTTTCTCCAATGAATGCACGTTAGTCTATACAAACTTTATTTCGGATTATCAAGTCTTTCTTGAGAGGGTGATGAGGAGTAAAAAGAGGGAACTATGTCTCATAGTGCCTAAGGCCCTACTGGAAGGTTTTAAGAGACCTTTTCATGATAAGAGGGTTTACATTTTTATAAGTGAGAAGTTAAGTAACAATGTAATATTAATATGTTGAGTGGAATTTTGGGCCCGAACGCTATGAACACGATAAGAAATCAATTTACCTATCGAAAGTCTCGCCCTGATTCTTCGCATCAAGACTGGTCGCTGTAATTAAAATTTGTTTCCCAACACTTTTCGCAATCACGTATATACCTTGGCACAAGTTCACTCTCCACTTCTTAATCCCACCGATACGAGTATTTGGGACTTGTTTTATTCCCTCCTTTCTAAGAAATTCAAGACTTCTTCGCCGTTGTCAACAGTTTCCGATAAACTGTAATTTTTATGTTGTTTACCATCATTTAACATTACTAACTATCCCTTAATGAAAATTTATAAGCTTTTCCCGCTAGGTGGTTTGCATAGAGATTTATCCATAAAGTGATTCAAGTTAGCTTTTAATTGGCTTGCAAGTTAAAGAACAAGGTTTGCGTGAGACCGAATATAGATGCTGGTCGGTGAATATTAAAACTGCCTTTGTCGACGGCTATGATTCTCTTTATTGATTAAGGAGGTCGCCATAGTTTAACTTTATAGAAAGAAAAGATAAGAGATTTTTTAACCTTACTTAATGTTGAATACTCTTATTAACTGGGGGGATATCCAGTAACTGGGGGGATACCCTGTTATTCGACCCAAAACCTAAAGAAGACCCGAAGGATTTGTTTGATAGAGAGGCTGAACTCGAGAAGGTTAAAAACGGGCTTAACTATCCAATCACTCTGATCTTAGGAATTAGGAGGAGTGGGAAGTCGTCAATAGTTAAGGTTTTAATGAAGGAAGAGGATGCAATATGGATTTATATAGATTTGAGGAAATATGAGGGGAAGCCTTATTTGAACTATAAAGACTTAGTGCAAGAGCTCGAGAGGGTTCTAAATTCGTTCCCAGAAAGACTGAAAAACTTGTTTAAAGGGGTTAAAGGTGTTAGTATTTCTGGTATAGAACTAAGGCTCGGTTGGAGTAAAGAGAATAAGGTTGATATGAGTAACTTGTTTGAGAGGTTGTCGGAGATAAGTGAAAAAGAGGGTAAGAGGGTGGTTATAGTATTTGATGAGTCGCAAGAGTTGAGGAAGTTACGTGGTTATAATTTGCTCTATCCTCTTGCTTACGCTTATGATAATTTAAAATTACGTTTTATATTTACGGGGAGTGAAATAGGTATGGTATATAAGTTTTTAAAACTGGGCGATGCTAAGTCACCCTTATATGGTAGAGCTATGACAGAAGTTTACGTAAACCCATTTAATAAAGACCTTGCCATAGAGTTTCTAAGGAGGGGGTTTAAGGAGGCTAATGTAAAGGTAAGTGAGGAAGAGCTAGAAGAAGCTTATAATAATTTAGGAGGTATTCCAGGTTGGCTCACTTATTACGGGTTTTACTATTTGCAGTTTAAGGATCATAAAAGTGCTTTAGAGAAGACTATTTCGGCTACAGTAGAGTTAATTAAGGAGGAATTTAATAACTTCCTCTCTAATAGGAAGGAGGCAAGGGAAAGATATTATACGATAATGCAGGTTTGTAAGAGGGGTTGTAGATGGAGTGATGTTAAAAGAGCTATTGAGGCTAAGGAGGGAATTAGCGTTGATGATAAAGAGGTAACTAATTTAATAAAAAATCTGGTCGATTCTTCATTTTTAATAAAAGAAGGTGAAATATATAGACCGGCTGATGTCCTAATGACAAACGCTTTTTAGTAACAGCCTTATGGATTAATTTAAAGATTACTTCCTTCTTTCAAATCATATAACGAATATATGTACCCTAGTTGTAAATGTAATTTAAACGCTTAACTACATCCTCTCATGCCCTCTCTCAAGGATAGCAATCTTTCCAGCTCAACCTCCGTTTGTCCCTACACTATCATTTCAATCATTTTATGTTCATTCATGATCGAGTGTAGGGACTTAGCCCTCAACCACCCACTTACTGTAGGTGGATCGTGGGACTCCTTCGAGCCCAACGGCACGGGGGTCACATCTCCGTAATCTCTCCCACCCTTTTGGGCATAGCCCACATCGCAACGTGAAAAAGGATTCAGCCCATTAAAGAAGTCCTCCCTTAGGTGATGCACAAAAGCTTCCATCACCGAAAGTCCTATCTCCTCTCACTCTCGAATACTTTTAAGGAATATCTCACTCCATCACACATTTCCTTATAGTCCTACCTACTGTAAATTTACCATAAGGTAATATTAGTATGGCGTTGTAAGGTTTGACTTCCTCACAATACTTCTCCAGTAATTCCTTGACCCCCATTCTGTCATAAGCTATGCAATACGCAATACTAACACCCATCATTACTGTGCCTAAAGTTAAGTTCTCCTTGAACTCCTCTTCATCAAAAACTGTTGTATCTAGCCTTACTCCAGTCTCTTTGAGGAATGAAAGTCTCTCCTTAGAAAAGTCCTTATTACCGCCCTTCCTAACCACTATTAGCACGTCTACGTCGGAATCTTTTCTGTACTTCCCTATTACCCTACTCCCGAAGAATATTATGGCTAAAACGTCGTCTCGTATTATCTTCTCCCTTGCTAAGTTAAATAATTCCATATTTTCTAAGGAAAGATTCAGCAATTTTTAACACCTTTTCTGAGTAATCTATCCCTTGTCTGCACATCTCCTCAGTAATTATTTCTTCCGGTGTTTTTATATCTTGCCCGTTTATTACGGGATACCTAGATATACTCCAACCACCCGACAAATAATCCAAAGCTTCAAGGACTATGTCTAAATCTTTTCCTAATTCTTGTAAATTGTTGGAGACATCAGCAATTAAATCGTTTTCCTTCCTATACACTAGCTTAACCTCAAGCATTGCTTTAACGCTTTTTTCCACAGATTGTTGAGAGTAAAAGAAGCACTCTGGGTAATCTTTCAACGAAAGGGCTTGTTTGGCCCTTTGGTTATCCTTAATAGCGATTGAGAAATAAGCCTTGGCAAACTCCTTATACTTTCTCGGTATCATCTTAACTTAGTTTATGGGGTGAGATTAAAAGTTATCAGATCCTTGATTTGTTAGAGCTTCTTAGGTCTTAAGCTATACATTTTCACGATATTGACTCCTTATACAAAACATTTTAGTATGATTTGTAGAGTATGCCAAACTATTTCTATTGTTCTTAAGATGTCTAGGTGTTATGTTCACAGCGTTATGGTAGGAAGAAGTAGGTTGAGTTTTGGGGTTAGGCTAAGGTTGTTGATGAGATGTGGACTTACTTATACTAGGGCTATTTACAAGTGGTTGTTTCGTTTACACTTCTTTATTCTTCAGTTAGGATGAGAGGTTCTTCAAGGAAAGCTCTGGAGAGTGGGTTAGTAGTGATTATAATGTTTACTTCTCCTTGAGGAATCATCGTTTGTTAACCCTAACTCGTTAAGAGGGCGACAAAGGCTATAATTGGATTAAGTATTCTCTTGCGATAGCCTTATGGGAGAGAAAGTTAATTCCAGATTTAATCCTGGTGAAGGAGGTAGTCTTATTTACGAGTCCATAATTTATTGCATCCTCTAGTATCTTTTTATACTCTTCTTAGACTTCCTTCAACTTCTGGTAGGTCTTATAGTCTACTTTGACCCTTAACTTCACTGCCCTCTCCACTTAACTCACCTATCAACTATTTTACACCTTGAACTAGGACTGTCTTCTTATGACTCCTCATTCCGTAAATTTTACCGGCTAATGACGTAATGATGGAAATCATATCTTCCACAAGTTCTTGTGTGGCATCCTTAGGTTCTTCTCCGAAAACAATCTCAATCTTAACTATCATGGTTGAAAAGAATTCCTCAAGGTACTCGAAGCCGACCTCATTAGTCTGTCTTTGTAGGTTATATCTCTAAATATCAAAAATTTTTTATTATAACTATATTAATAAATTATAATAGTTACTAAACGTTTATTAGCTCCGATTAGCTCTTCTAGTTCTTATGATAGCATATTTTGAGCGGCTAATCTTATATATACAATGACGTTCTTGATGGTTTTTAGGATATTTTTGACCTCGAAAATAATCCATGTGAGATTTTATATTCCACGATCACAAATTCTAAAATCATGAAAAAAGGGATAGTAATTTTGGTAACACTTACATTAGTACTCATTTCAGCCTTGGCTTTCGTACTCTCTAACGCTAAGCATAGTTCGACCATTCCCAATAGTGACCAAACTTATCTTGGCTCTTTAACAAACGCGTCCAGTTTAAATACCAGTTCTAAGAGTTCTACCTTATTATTCTACAACAAATCCTTCTTAAGGATAAACTTAATGGAGTTTAACACTTCCTTTAGTTTAATAGGGGAGAGGGGCCCTACTCTCTCCTATCCCATTTCGGAAGTTTACAGCACTATTAACTCTCTCTTTGTATCTACTTTTCTATGGAACATGGAGAGTTCTGACGGAATCGTTAATATGACTTTAGAACACGGTCTACTTAACGTTTCAGTAAACCTTACTAATTTCGAAAAAATACAAAATAATATTCTGGTAGATGGTTATCCAGGTTTAATGTACGGAAAAGAGTGCTGGTTCCCCTTTTACGGCTCAACTATACAATTACCAGAATTACCTCTACCACAAAAACTTGATTCTTTACCCGACTTTTATTCTCAGGTAGACTTCAAACTTTACCAACTAAACGGAAGTATAGACGACTTCTCTTACGATATTTGGTTAACTCAAAATCCTGACGTGACCGTCTTACAATATCCTTGTATAGAGGTCATGATCTGGATGTATCATGAGGAGAACATTTCTAGTTCATATTTTATTAGAGAAGGTAATGTGACTGTTACAGCCGTTATTAACGGTAGTATTGAAAATGAGACTTTTACTGTATACGTTTTACCTCATACCGGTTCTGCTAACGGATGGATAGGCGTATACTATGTGTCACAAAAGGAGCTAGAGGGCAATATATCCCTACCGTTATCTTACTTAATAAAGCAGTCTGTTAACTTCGCTAGCAAAGTCTTTCCTTCTCTGTCCCCAAGTCAATACTATCTAAACGCTATACAAGTTGGCATGGAATTTAACAATGACCCTCAGGGAAATGCTAAATTGGGTTACGAATTGTATGGATGGTTTTTGTACTTTAACTCAACGGCGTGATAAAGAATAGTCTGTTTTCAGAGGTTTTATAAAAAATGGGATAGCTTAAAACAATCATTTGTATAGGAAATTTCTTTATGAACTATCATGTTACTTAACTTAAGTTTCTTACACCATCATCGAATATTTAGTGACTTTGTATCTCCTAATAGATTTGCATTCATTAGAAGCCCTACTATTCCTACCATTTTCACCACATCTCCCAATATTGCCACTATTCCTAGATTCACAAGATATAACGGTAAACCTGCAGTAAATACCACAGCTCCCCAAAAGAATAATGAGGAGTAGCCGAAATTGAACTTTTTAGTAGTGAGGTATATGGAGATTCCAGCTATAGGCTCTAACGTATATCCTGCCAGGATTATCTCTATACCGAGGAATTTACCCAGAGAAGCCAATATTAACCCTAAAAAGGTAATAATTATTGCTGGGATTGCGAAGTAGTCCATCAATTTTGGCTTTTCTAACTGCGATTTATGATACGAGAGGAAAGAAGGTATTGCTAAAAACCATACTATCCACATGATTACTAAGAAAGGTAAGGATAAAGCGTAGGTAATCCCGTTTAAGTCTAATAGTACTAATCCAGCTAGAATTATAAGGGAAGCAATCAAACTGATTATATTTCCTCTCCTTAAATAAGACTTTATCATAAGTGTAAACTTATGTACATAATATTAAAAATCATGTAAAGTTTATTAGATATACAGTTTTTTAACTTGAAACGAAAATTAATTATCACAAAATTTTCTTGTTCAGGTGAATAGAGAGTACACTAAGATGCGGACTAGAGGCTTGTCACAGCGTATAAAAGCCTTACTAAGAAAGGGGTTAAGGGGACGGAAAGCCTCACCAGCGGGGATGGATAGTCCCCCTTATTGCTTTGTGGATTAGTTGAATTTTCTTAGATCTTAAGCTAGGAGAAGTAAAATAAATTCTAAATCTTATGTTGAGTTAAAAGCTAACTATACGTTCCTTTTGAGAAAAACTGAAGAATTCCACAAAGCACCCCCTTATAGAAAGTTTAAATACTTCTTTGCCAGAATTTCTCCTAGTGACGCTAACGACGCTCCTCAGCTCTATTGAGGGCTTAATGGGACTGTGAGAGAGGCATTTAGTATCTCTTTTAGGTACTAAACGTTATGGATGAGATCCCTCTTTTCATGTGAGGGAGTTATGGCTATCTCGAATGCCCACCAAATGTAAACCCGAATCGATGGTAGGAACGATGAGAGGGGAACCCTCGCTCTTCCAAGGCAGCGAGGAGTCAGATACGGTATGATCAACAGATTGTGTAGTTTTAAGACGTTTTTTTAGGACTCTGACAATTTTATATACACGTAAGGTCTTTTCATGTTTCTCTCTCTACCAAGACACTCTCTTTTTCTATTTCCTTAAGGACTTCCCTTAAGTTAGAGTACTTTTCACTAATTTCATCGTAGGCGTCTCTTCTATCTAATAGAGCACCTCGAAGTCCCGCATTAATCGCTCCTATCACATCCACTTCATAAATGTCTCCTAAATGAAGAGCTCTGTCTCTACCCTCAGGTATGGCTAGCCTGAATATCTCAGGATTAGGTTTTACTTTTCCTACTTCAAAGGAAAAGACTGCCTTGTCAAAGTATTTCCTTAGACCGAACGTCTCTAGGTATTTCTTAGCCTTGCCGTTACTTGCAGCATTGCTTATGAGTACGGTCTTTAACCCTAAAGACTTAACGGCCTCTAAAAACTCTATAACATCATCGTACATCAGAACTTCTTTTTCAGCGTTCTTCCTCGCTTCCTCAATTTTCTCTATGTCTTTGTCACTCAATTTAAGCCCTAATTCGTTAAATATCTCCCTTAACGAAGGTGTGTTATTTCCGTTAGGGTTAGGTTCTAATTTTTTGCCTCTTATCTTAGCTGAAACTCTGAAGAGCTTTTTTGCAGGTATATCGTAGCCTAAGTCTTTGAGTGCTTGTGATATTACTTCGTAACCCCACGGTCTGTTGTATATTAAAGTGTCGCCTAAGTCCAGTGAGATTATTTTTATCTTCATTAAAAGTTTTAAAATTCATATCAGATAAAAAATTTTGTTAGGGTTCTCGTGACTTTTGTGTGAAGACCAAATACCTTTGCTGAATACTATGCGCTAAATATATAACAGGAAAAGATGTACTTTAATATACAGAAGAGACAAGAAAAAAGAAATAGAGAGGAGAGAAGATTATTAAGATTTCATAAACAATATTAACTTTAAGTGTTAACACTTGAGTTATAGGTAGAAAATGTATGTATATCATCAGGCATTACTGAAATTTTAGATAAAAAATTTGGTATAGGGATGAAGATTCTAACATTTCTTTAATCACTTATTAACCTACTTGTTTTACGTATAGCTTTAAAAGAACAATACTAAAAAGAGATAACTTTAATCATTCCACACTTAACTATAGAAAGTATCCTTTAAAGTTGAGCCAATTATCCTTATAGCAGATTACTATGAGGTATGTAGGATATAGTTAAAAATCCATGGATCGTACCGTTGAATCCTATGGAAACTGTCCTGACTCCGTTTTCATCTAGTTTATTAGCATATGCCTCTCCTTGATCTCTGAGAGGATCATATTCAGCATACTCCACCCAAAATGATTTTAAGAGGAAAATTCAGTCCATGATTATCAAGAAAATTAACAATTCATGTTGTAAATATCTTCTTCATAATGTAATAAAAATTATACATTATCATGTATATGCTTTCACCATTTAAAGTTTTAAATTGATATAAATCTGATTGTAGTACATTACTTATATCTAGCAAATATTTTACCTTGTTACTACTATTTTCATCTATTAAATAATCCATATTTTCTTCATAGTCAGCTTTGTAGAGAGAGAGAAAAATATCATCTAAAAAGATTATTTCAATCGCAGGAGTTCTAGTTCGCCTTGACTCTACGTTTTCTCACCAGATCTTCCTAGTTAACAATTTGTACTCTAGAGTATGTCTTCACGTCTAGAATGTTTTATATTAGAATTGACTAGGAACAAATGGTGGGGTCTATCTTTTTTATCATGTCAATTACTTCTCTGGCTGTAGGTCTTCTCAGGGGTTCTAATGAGAGCATGGACTTCAGGAGCGGGTCTATTTTCGGGTCTACATTTACATTCCAATACATTAATTTCATCCTCGCCTTATCGACCTCGCTCCTCACACAGTTGGTGTCTCTCTTTATGTAACAGTCTATAGCATTGTTCATCTCGTTCAGGTCAGGTCTATCCATTTTTCTTGTAAGTAGTACGTAAGCTGTCATTCCCAACGCGTAAATATCAAAGTAAGGTTTTGCTGGTTCTTGAAAAACTTCAGGTGGAGAATACTCAGGAGTGATTTGCTTGACTTTACCGTTAATCCTTACAGCACTCCCGAGGTCACCTAGCTTAAATGTCACTTTGTCCAGTTCAGACGGGTCTTTAGGTCTCTCACTCAGAAAGATGTTTTGGGGTTTGACGTCCATATGGACGAAACCCTGAGAGTGTATGTAATCCAAGGCTTCTGCAACTCCGCATATAGCTCTTAACACATTCCGTTGCCACTTAGAGCTGTAATAGAACAAGTCCTCGCCTAATAAGTCCTTTAGTGTACCCCCGCCCATGTACTCCATTACTATCATCGGTGGGTTTTTCACATATAAGTCAGTCCTTCCTTTCAGTATACCATCAATGACAAATGTATCGACGTTAACAGCATAGATTTTCACGATGTTTTTATGGTTGCTAAGATTAACTAAGTTAGAGGCTTCTGTAGCTAAATCCCTAAAAAATTCTTCAGGATTACCTCCGTACAATTTTAGCACTTTTATAGCCAAAGGTTTGCCAGAATACTCACCCTTCAATACGTAACCGTTCCCGCCTTCTCCTATTACCTTCTCTACTTTGTAGACCGAAAGAGTGCGGTTTACCCACACATTAGGATCCCAATTACTCAAAGTCCTGCCCATTAACGGTATAGAAGGTGTTTGGGGCAGATTTTGAGATGATGACGTTGAAGATGGAGGGTTAGAGTTTTTAGATTGATAGGGCGTCTGCGGGTTACTTTGAGGGGTAGGTTGAGGAGGTTGATTTTGGTAATTACTACTTTTCCTTCTCGGTATGCCGTAACCGAGGGCTCTAGCTGTAGAGAAAGTTGCCGTTATAAATAACGGGTCTAATGCGAACGTCTCTAACATATTCGACGGTAGATAGGGAAATGACGGTGGATGAGAGTTAATAAATATAAACATGATTAACATTGCGTAAAGATAGGCTATGAAAATTCCAATCCCGTTGACAATTTTTCCGTCAATTCCTTTGCCCTTATAAACAATTAATAAACCTGGTATGAGCCCAACTAGAGAAAGATAGGCTTCTTCTGTTATCAGATTGTGGATGTAAGCGACGTTATTTACTTTTGTAATTACATAAAGAAAGAAGTACAAGAAGGTGAATAGAGGGATAAATGGTGAAAGTCTACTTCTCTTACCGTAAACTATTAGAAAAATTATGCTCGTAACGGCATAGAGCAGGAAATATGAGTTTGGAAATGGGTAAAGAGACATTATCCACACGTACAATAATGTGACTAACACTAAGTTTATTATATATACTGACTTGTTCACATCATATACGTTATATGAGACTTTAATAAGAATTACGGGAATCGTTCTTGCAAGGGAAGTAGAATAATATACAGATTAATTAAGGGAAATATTAGAGTGATGAGTCAAAAACCCATTATCCTGATTCAGTGTGGTAAAAACAACGCCTAACCTTTAGCTCAGGTAATAAAATTTTCAATCTTTCTTACGACTGTTTCTGTCGATGACGGGTGTATGTGGGTATATATAGGTGACTCTCATTTTTCAAGCATAAAATAGCGTATTCCTCATTCTGATAACTTAACTCTCGTGTCATTTATTACTTCAAGTTTCGTTACCTAATTGTATCTCGTGATGAGAGGAAAAAAGTAGCTATTTTTGACTCACATGTGATACACTTCATAGCTATTTTTGACTCACATGTGATACACTTTAAATACTCTTCTCCTTAATTTTACATGTGGATAGAGAGAAAATAATACAAGCATTGATAGACTGGAACTTCTGGTACAAATCTCAATTTACCGGTGTTCCCAGAGATTACACTGATAAAGTGATCCAAGTACTAAATGAAGGTATAGTTTGTGACCTAGTGGGAGTAAAAAGAGCCGGGAAGTCCACTATCTTTAACCAAGTGGTTAAGAAACTAGTGGAAGAGAAGGGCGTAAACCCTTTTCTCACTCTTATTATAAACTTTGAAGATCCGAGGTTAGCAGAAATTGACGAGGGGGGAAAGCTTTTTGATCTGCTTAACGTATACAAGGAAGAAACCGGAGTAAAAGGTAAGCCTTACATTTTCTTAGACGAAGTTCAAAGGGTAAAGGGATGGGAGGGGTTTGTGAGGTCTTTAATAGATAGAAAAGAAGCCTTTATCTCTGTCTCAGGCTCAACGTCCAAAGTGAACGAAGGTAGAGTGAAAGAGGTGTTAGCGGGCAGACACATCTCTCTAGAAGTATTACCGCTCTCTTTTAAGGAATTCCTCAGCTTTAAGGGAGTGAAAGTGGAGAGACAATTAGACGCAATAGCCAGAAGCAGTGAGATAAAGTCCCTTTTTCAGGAATACCTTAAATTTGGCGGATTCCCCATGGTGGTTAACAGTGACGTAAAGGAGAAATTACTGTTACAACTCTACGACGACATAATCAGCAAAGACGTAATAGAGGAGTGTAAAATAAAAAGGTCAGATAAACTGAAGTCTTTAGCACTGTTTTACGTCTCGAACGTAGGTAACCGAATCTCCCTCAGGAGGGTATCACGCTCTTTGGAAATCCCCCTGAGGACTGTAGAGAGGTTTACGGCTTGCATTGAAAGCTCGATGTTAATACACTTTGTTAGACCTCTTTCCCCTTCCTTATCCCAGATGGTAAGGGGAGAGAGGAAGGTGTATAGCGTTGACACCGGGCTCTCGAATGTAGTAGGTTACAGACTGAACCAAAACTTGGGCTCACTACTTGAGAATCTGGTCTATCTTGAGTTGAGGAGGCGTTACGGTGGTGACGCCATTTACTATTATCACGGCAAAAACGAAGTGGACTTTTTAATATTACAGCAAAACGAGGTGACGGAAGCTTATCAAGTAACTTATACGTTAAACGATGAAAGGGAAATTAAAGGGATAAGGGAGGTGATGAAAAGAAAAAAGGTGAGAGCGTATGTTATTACCTTTGATGATGAAGAGAGAGTGGAAGAAAACGGGGTGAGAATACTCAAGGTGTGGAAGTGGGCTTTAGGTTTTTAGTCAGATATTTTTCCTTCGCCATCATAAGTGTTTACCCGTGGCGTAACTTTCCTTACTTTTAATTACTTTTAATTCCGCCACGGACACCCCTTTTAAGGGATCATACACAGTCATCCTTAAATCATTGGGGCTAGTCGAGGGAAACGCCTATATAGGTTTCATTGTGTTATATCTTGGACTTGGAGGAGTAATTGATTCATTGAGGTCCGGAACTTTTCTAGGAGACCTTTAATTGTTAACTCGACGGCTTGATGAAAAAGATAGCAGGCTAACCATTAATATCCCTTATTTATTGCGTCCTCCGCTGTAGCAAAGCTTTGCTTTCCCTTTTCTATTAGCTCGCTCTTGAATGAATATTTATGACTGAGTTTAAATTAGTAACACCTTTATCAGTATAGCGATTTTCTTCACACCTTTGCTGAAACATGGTTCTTCATTTTACTATTGTATTTACGCACAATCTCATAGAATTTTTCTACTTGACCGATAACGGGAAGGTAGTTAAAGGGATCATTTGGAGTAGAAGCATAACATCACCATATTCGGGTGAAGCATATGTTATTAATAACGAGATTTTATTTGTAGTAGACGGTTTCGATATTATTGTAAATTCATTAGCTAATGAAGGTTTAGCAGTGTTTTCACATGCATACCAAAAGGTATCTTATCCTACTGGGATAAACTCATCGATAAGTACTCTATTAATTTCGGTAATATCAATTATATACAACGCCTCCTTTAATCGTTCCTGAGTCCTGTTGATACACACTTACAGACTGTTGCGAAGGAATTACAGTAGTACCCATTGCACTACCTAGAGATAACTAGGAACGAGTATCCTTATACTCACAACCTCGTGGAGCTATTAAAATATTTTAATCCTCCAGACAATATTTTAACTTGTGCAATGAACCTGAACCCCCATTGCATTTCTTCTAGGTATTCCTTACTGTCCTTTTACTCCAGAAATGACGCTTTAAATTGTAAGAAAAACGCTGAGGCGATTTTGAATGGTTGAAGA
>Ga0081529_144770_pt1 | contig 13409 bp, 12 predicted proteins | sample EchGeymetagenome_FD_71012 | JGI IMG/M metagenome (GOLD analysis project Ga0081529, IMG submission 71012) | Ferrous microbial mat and aquatic microbial communities from Echinus Geyser, Yellowstone National Park, USA - transect B T=78-80 C v2... ...
CAGGTTACTGATGGGTTGCCTTAGGGTTAGTGAGGTCACGTAGATTAACCTACCCCAACCCCTCTTAACCATGTCACCAACCACACCCTTAGTTAACCAAACAGCCGAGAGGAGGAGCAGCTTAACCGCGTAATCCCAGTCCTCAAAGGTTAGGTCACTGAAGAGGCCAGGTTTAGGTGGGCCAGTGTTGTAAACTAGTATATCTATAGGGCCCATAACCCTCCTAGTCTCGTCAATAAGCCTCATCACGTCATCCCTATTGGTTAAGTCACCTTGAACATAAGCCACATCACCCCCAGTCTCCCTACTAAGCTCACTGGCCGCAGCCTTAAGTTCATCAGCGTTCCTGGCGAAAAGCATAACCCTGGCACCCTCCTGAAGCATAACCCTCGCAATACCTTTACCAATACCCCTACTTGAAGCAGTAACCAAGGTCACCTTACCCCTTAAACCAAGGTCCATGGGTAAGGTGGCGACCTGGGCACTTAAAGATTAACCCATACGGTTACAAGTAATACTAAGCACAGTACATACCCTTTGCAATCCTCTACATAGATTATTCATTAATTTACCGTGCAGTAAGGCTCTTAACTTAAAAGTGAACTAATGGAGAAGTTAAAAATTCTAAATTTTTAAGCGAATAGTGGCATGACTTGACTTTAGCTTAAACCGGTACTGATCCACCGTAGAATTCCTTCAAGACCTCTTCAAGGCTTTTACCCTGCGACCTTGGTCCAAACAGATAACCCAATATTATGTTCAGTATGAAGAATGTCGTGGCCACGGCAGCTATAGCCCTGTAGCCAATTATAGCTATTATAGTTGGGACAAATAGGCTCCATACACCCAGTGCAAACCTCATCCATGACCATGCGAAGCCCTGGGCACTGTTCCTAACTCTAGTTGGAAATAACTCAGTGGACCAAACCCTGGTCTGAGGCCAAAGCCACATCCCATGTCCAAAGCCGAAGCCAATCACGTTAAATAGTGCAACCCAAAGTATACTGAAGGGTAGGAATATGGGTAGTGCAAAGGCAAGGCCGCATATGGCTGAAGATATGGCGTACATAACATTTCTGTTTAGCCTATCGGAGAATTGCATGTAAACCGCTACAACGCCTATTATGGCAGTTATGAACCACAGTATATCTCCAACATAGGCCATGGTGGTTGTTGTGAAGCCTATATCCTTGAAGAAGTAAGGCAGGAAGAAGCCAAAGGTACCGGCTGGCACACCCCAGAATATGTAGATGGGGATTATGAAGGCTAGCCCCTTCTTATACTTAAAAATGTCACTCCACTTATATGATTCCTGGGTCTGTTGGCCTTGACTGGTTGGTTGTACTGGTTGTTCGCCAAGCTGCCTTAAGGCATCTTCAACAATGCTAGTCTTACCTGCCACTAACCCCCACCTAGGTGATTCAATCAACCCCCTTCTTAAAACCCATGTTATTATAGCTACAGCCGCCAATACCCCAAACACCACTCTGAAGGTTAAAGCTCCATAAGGCTCGAAGGCTATGCCTAAGAGCAGCATAACTATTGGCCCAATATACCAGAAAACATTCGTGAAGGCCATTAGGAACCCTCTCCTATACCTAGGCGCGTACTCGGCTATCAATGACCATGATGTTGGTACATCAAGGCCAACGGCAATGCCGGTTATGATGTAGCCTATGAGTAGCATAACGTAGTGAACGGCCGCGGCCATTAGAACGGTGCCGACGAAGTACGCCAATAGGTCGTACATGTAGATCGTCTTCCTACCATACCTATCCCCAAGTGGACCCGCCGCAATGGCACCTACGAACGCTGCGAAGGCATTCGGGCTAAAGGCAGCGATGATACCTAGAAGTAGCGGTGTTAAGTGAAATACACTAGTCCAGTATATTGTTGATACCGCCCCAGCCACTATAGCACCTGCATCAAGGAAATCACCCATAGCCGCTAACACAGTCCACCTATAGTGTGCTAACGTTAACCTAGCCTCATCAAACCTTCTTATGACATCCCAAGAGCTCATGTCACGTAAAGTATGTAATATCTTTAAAAGCATTAAACAATAAAGAACCTGAACATGTTAGCACCAGCAATATTACATATTTGTTTATAACCTATTATTCTAGGAAATACTTAAATAATACAATCCTTTGGACATTTATTAAAGCACCAATCTTAACCATATGGTACCTCATATCGTTATGAAGGTTACGCAGTTAGCCAGTACCACGCTTAGGTAAGGTTATTCATACGCCTATGGAAGTATGCCACGTTTCAATATTAACCTTGCTGGTCTTATCTCTCTTTTCAACGGGTCTAGGATTAACCTAAATATTTCAGGCGTTACTGTGCCTAGCAGGTTCTCATCCTCACTCTCACCTAGGATCACAGGGATGTGTCTCACTCCATAGGGTGGTAGCTCTATTACAGCCTCTGAGACTCCTCTTTCAATCGTGGTTCCATCCGCCAAAACCAAGGATACCCTCGAAATCTCCCTCAACCCCAATCTCTCCCAAACCTCCCTCTTCAAAACAGTGTAAAATGCACCTGAATCCACTAGGAACCTAACCCTCTCACTCCTACCATCCTCACTCCTCACAACCCCCTCCACGTACACTAAGCCCATATACTATAAGACATGCAACCCAATTTAAAGACCTTACTGCGCTCATTGACCATGCCATCAGCTTAATGAATGTTCATACAGCTTAAATATTAAATTATTTTATCCATCCTTCCGACCATGGAATAAAACATGACTATAGCAAACTAGATGTGACTAGTACTAAAATAGTAATTAGGCAAGACTAATAATAAAAAAGAAATCATAGTTTAAGTTTAAAAGTAATATTAGCCTATGCTTACCTTCTTCTCATTGCGATTATTGCTGCTACTGCTGCTATGACTACTACGATGGCTACTATTCCTGCTATTAGTGCTGTTGATATTACTGGTTTTGTTACTGTTACCGTGCTTACTGCTGTCGTGGTTGATGCCACTGTTGAAGTCACGGTACTAGTCACCGTTGCCGTTGATGTAACAGTACTAACAGCAGTAGCCGTAGTAGTGGTGGTAGTTGTAGTTGTGGTCGTAGATGTGGTGGTAACAGGGGTAGTAGACGTAGTTGTTGTAGACGTAGTAGTCGTCGATGTAGTGATCGTTGAAGTGGATGTAGTAGTCGTAGTGGTGGTTGTGGTTGTTGTTACTGGGGTGTATGGTATGTGGAAGTATGAGGCAACACACTCCTGAACCTTCACATCCGGGCTTGGTAAGCCTAAGTATACTGCGAATTCACGCAACTGCGGGTTAGTCCAAAGCGAACCATTGACAATGGCCTGGGCTAGTGGTGGGACTTCGCCAGGTGGTGCGTAGGCGCCTAGTAGCACGTAGTACATTGGGCCGAATGTCCACCAGTAGTCTGCCGTACCCACTATTGCGTAGTTCGTCGTTGTTGGTAGGCAGTCATAGGTCCAGTTAATGTCAGCCACAGATTTAGCGTACATGAGTGGCGTTATCTTATCGTAGAGTGGTATTGCTGGCACAAAGTAGTAGTACCATGCGAAGATTATGTCAATTGCCTCATCGTAAAGCTGAGTACCGGGCGTGGCAACTGTGTCAAAGAAGACTTGCCAATTACTCAGATTAATGAAGCCGTATGTTGAGTTAATACACCAAACAATGGTACTATTGGGTAGTTTCAATGATGCTGGTGCGGTGTATGGTGTGCATGTGCCGTTAGGCCACTGAAACGGCCAAACATCGCTACCGGGCACATTAGCAGAGATGGCATCACCGCTTGCCCACCATGGCCACTGAAGGAAGCTCCAGGCCCCTGAGTATGATGGAGTGGCTGCAAGCCAATTGGTAGCAGCAACATACTGCCCATTCGGTATTGTGGTGCCGTAAAACACGCCCACGTCTTGTCCTATTAACTTTGCGTTAACGCCAAAGGCATCCAGTTGCGTCACAGCATCAGCAGCCATTGTCATCCAGTCGGTGAAGCCACTTGGTGCAAGCACCGTAAATGCTAGTTGTGTTCCGTTTGGTGTATACCAGTATCCGTTAATCTTCTTGAAGCCCAGGCTTTGAAGCATTTGAGAAGCCTTAGTCCAGTTGTAGCTGCATGGTATTATGAACTGCCTAACATCAGGCGGATAAGTACCAATAGTCTCCGGGACAATAGGCTCAGGATAGTAGGCGGGCTTACTAATAGCCAAGCCCCACGATGCACCAACCTCAGTCCTATTAATAACGTAGCATAAAGCCTCCCTAACCTGAGGAATATTCCACGGGTAGTAGTGAGGGTTAAGGTAAATACCCATTGTGTTCCATGTTGGTGCGAAGTAGAGACCTACACCACGACTCGCAAGCACCATTGACTGCTGCCATGAGAACCCAGCGGACCCCCACGTAGCCTTACCCGCATACCAATATTCGTAAGCCACGGAGTTAGGACCCCATATTGCCTCGTAGGTTGGGTTATAGTAGTACCAGTCAGCAAGTGGGAATATCCTAAACCACTCGTTAAGTAGATTACTTGGTTCAAGGGTTAGGGTCATGTAATTGTCACTGAAGTATGTTAAGTACCATGGGTAAAGGCCCCAGTAGGGCACGACAATCTTAGTGATGTTCGTGCTGAAGGTCATAGCTTGAGTAACATTCATTGTCTTAAGCTCATTAACAACAGGCTCCCACACGGGCCAGGGTGTGTTAATGCACTGTGTCAGTATCCAAACTGGCACCAGTGGGGACCACTTGTTGACCAGTATCTGAATCGTGTAATTGTTAAGGACCCTCAAATCCTCATCTAAGAGGGATTGGTTTATGAATGGAGTCCACCAGGCAAAGGACTTAACACCAATGTAATACTCAGCGTACAGGTCCCATGCCGTGAATGGTATTGTGGCTGAGCCATTAAACCAGTAGAAGCCCTTATGAAGGTATATCGTTATCAAACCAGAACCATTAGGAAGAACCTCAACGGTCCAATTCTTAGCCAAAACCGGTAGGAACTGGCCAGTCAAGTAACTGTAAAAGGCTAGAGGTAGGTAAGTACCGAAACTAGCAATACCACATGTAGCTAGGCCAATTGGGTTAAAGGGATTGTAAATAGGCGTACCAGGGGCAATCTCAAAGGTAGCACCAGCCACAGGAAATATAATTTGAGGCTTCTGTTGGGCTTGGGCTATGTTTACGCTGTATGCAGCTACCACCACCATTATAACCGCCACCAAAAGAACGTACGTTTTATCAGTAGACATACAAGTAGGGTAATTAACACCTTTTTAACAGTTACTGTAAATAGATTAAGACGCTCACTACATATTCATAGTGATAAATTTTAACTAATACACTAACAAGTGGATGAACTTTAATACTTCACCTGAAGTGCCTAGCCATCTCCTCATTACCAGGCATGTTCAGTATTGCGTCTATGACTTGATTCACCTGTTCATTAGACTTAGTTCTTGGATCCACTATAAGCCAGTTGAATAAGGCATCCCTACCGCCCTCCAGGAATGCATCAATGGCCCACTCGGCCCTGGTTATCCTGGGTATTATAGCGTACCTAAGCACCCTGCCCCATGCCTTGGGTAGGTTGCTGAAGCTTAGCCTATGAATGCCCTTACCATCTATGACGGTGGGCATTTCAACAGCCACGTCGTCAGGTATCCCGGGTATTGAGCCTTGGTTAGGTACATTAACCTCGATCCTCTTAGCCTTATCCTCAACCATGGCCTCAATAACCATGGTTACTGGTTCACCCTCACTCCTAACGGGTGGTATGTAGTCTGTTAGTGGCTTAGACTCATTACCTAGGGCCCTCGTTAACTCGTTGAACTCTATCTTATGCCATGTGAGGTACATGGCCCACCCAATCTCGGAGTCAGGCCCGCCCAATGGCCCATACCAGTACTGCTTAGTCTTAAGGTCCCAATGATACTTCCATGTACCACTCCTAACTGTGTCGCCTATTGGCCACAACCCATAGGCCCTGTACATGTCCGCTGCGGCTGGGGATACGTGCACATCAAATGGGTTACTCTGCTCCTCCCTCCACCTAGCCCAGTACTCGTTCGCCCTTTTACTTAACCATTCGTCGATGAGGTGGTATGCTTCCTCACCATTATACCTGAACCTAGTTAGCCAAATGTCGTGGTTAACCCCAATAACCTCAACCTCAGCCTTACCCTCATCAAGGCCTAGAACTCTAAGCAGGTCCCTATACCCGTAGTAGCCGTCGCACAGGCCGATTACCTTAGCCTTAGTCTGCCTACTTATCAACGTGGTTAACTCGAAGACCGGGTTGGATACGTTGAGCAGCCAGGCGTTTGGTGCGTAGTCAACCACGTCGTTGGCTATGTCTAGGGCTAGCTTAAACTGGTAGTAGCCCCAGATAGTGTGGTAGTCAGAGACCATGTTCCACTCAACGCTGTTAATGCCCCTATAGTACCCGTACCTCTCTGAAATCTCCCTCATCCTCTCGTAGTGCCCATGACCCTTAGCCAGGGTTGAGTTAACCACGAAGTCGGAGTCCCTAATGGCCTCCCTCCTATCCGTGGTGGCCACGATGTTCAGGTTAGCCTTAATCTCGGAGACGTACCTCTTAGCGAACCTAGTGACCAGTGCCAGCCTCTCCTCATTAATATCCATCAAAACCACGGTACTACCGCTCAGGCTAGGCATCAATGCTAAGTCCTTAACTAGGCGTATGGCCCAAGCCGCACTCCCAGCCCCTATTAGGGCTATTTTATAGCCGTGGTTAACCGGCATGACCTAGTTAACTTAATTGGGTTTAATAGTATTGCTGTAAATACCTAATGCACCACAGACAGTATTCTACATAGAAGAATGCATTGGCAATGCTTTAATTGCTAAACCAGGTGAAGGTAGGTATGATAATCATGGCCCTGGATTCGGGTAAGACAAGGACAAGCACCGTGGCTATTGATGAAGGGTTTAACGTGCTCTGTAGGGCTGAGGGTAGGGGTGGCAGCTTAATATACAGCAACGACGTTATTAAGGATGCCCTAGTCACCACTATTAATAGGTGCCTCAGGTCAATGGGGGTTAGTGCCGATTCCGTTGACTTAATAGTTGTGAGTTGGGCTGACTTGGATACTGAGGCCTACTGGGTTAAGGCCGGTGGGATAATTGGCGAGGTGGCCGGTGAGCTTGGTTTACCAGGTAATAGGCTTATGTTCGACCACGACGCCGTTGCGGCATACTACGCAATCACCCTCGGTGAACCTGGGGTTGCCGTGATAGCCGGTACGGGGGCTATAGCCCTAGGTATGAATAGGCGTGGGGAGAGGGCTAGGTCAAGTGGCTGGGGTTGGTTAATTGGCGATGAGGGTAGTGCAGGCTGGATAGCCCTAAGAGCCTTAAACGCAGCCTCAAGGGCATACGACGGTAAGGGGCCCTGGACAAGCCTAGTCAACAGGTTGGCAAGTTACTTTGGCGTTAGTAACCTACTTAACATACTTGACAAGGTTTACTCAGAGCCCCCGAGATTGATAATAGCCGAGTTAGCCAGGCCAGTCTCAGAGGAGGCTGAGAGGGGTGATGAGGTCTCAGTGAGCATATTGAGGGAGGCTGGGCGTGAATTAGCCCTAGACGCAGTCTCAGTGGCCGAGAGGCTGGGTATGGTTAGCGACAGCATCGTGGTTGGTGGTGTGGGTAGCGTGTTCAACTCGAGGATAGTTTGGGGAACCTTTAAGGAGGCTGTTGAGTCAAGGTTAACCAAGGCCACTGTCAGGGGGCCGTTAACTGGCCAATACTCGATACTGGGCCCATTGGTAATGGGCTTGATGAAGATGGGTATTAGGTTAACGCAGAGGGAGACCGGTGAACTACTGGCTAGGTTAGGTGCCTAATCAATTAAAACAACAACCCTAACCAGGTTCCTGGGTCTCTCAACATCAACACCCTTACTAAGGGCATAGTAGTAGGCTAACAGGTACACGGGGACCACTAGGGCTAATGAGTCCCACTCCCCAAGCCCAGTGCTGCAGTTAACCTTAACGACGCCACTACCGTTAACCTCGTTCACGTTGGTCACCATAAGCACCCTAGTCTCACTCCCCCTAGCCCTATCGTTAAGTTCATTAAACAGCTTAATGACACTACCACTCATTGTGTCAGATTGGTTAAGTACCACTATGGCCTGCCTCTCACCCACCGTGGCCACTGGCCCATGCCTAAACTCAAGGGCATTGAGGGCCTGGACCGCGGTGTACGATGTCTCCTCAAACTTAAGTGCCGATTCAAGGGCCATTGGGTACGATGAGCCATGGCCAAGGAATATGAACCTACCCACCATTGTATAGGCAGCCGGCCTTTAAGAGGGAGAACTTAGCCAAGTCAGTGCCGAGGTACATACTTGAGAGGATGCCCAACTACGAGGAGCTTAACCTACCTGGTGCTGAGGAGTTTGCCAGGAGGGAGCTTGTACTACCCCACCACCTTCTACTAGCCCCGAGGGAAGCCCTTGAACTGGTTGTAGCGGCCATTGAGAAGATTAAGGAGCACACCGATGAACTACAGCCACTGGTTGGTAAACTTAAGGTTAGCGACACTACGATAGATGTGACTTACCATAGGATGTGATTGGTGATGATTGACCTTAATAGGTTAAACACCTACATTAAAGGAATTACGGTCAACCCAGAGTTAACTAAGGTGTTGACATCGGCCAGTAGGATCCTTACCATCTCACCTCACCCAGACGATATTGAGGTTATTGCTGACGGATACCTATCAATGATGGTTGATAAGGGTTCCGTCGTTAAGAATGTCGTGGTTAGTGATGACAGGATGAGTATAGGTTCCATGGAGTACACACCTGATGAAGTAATGTCGATTAGGAGGCGTGAGGAGTTGGAGGCCATGGGCATAATTGGTGTCAGGGATGTTGAATTCCTTAACTACATCGATTCCGAGGTCCCTGAACCCAGCCTACTTAGGAGGGATTTGATTAAGGTCACCAGGTCCTTTAAACCAAACCTGGTGCTCACAGTTGACCCTCACCTACCCTATGAAGCTCATCCAGATCATGTCAACACCGGCCTAGCCGTTATGCAAGCCGTCCTCTTCCACGGCATACCGAGGATCGTAAGTGAGTATAGGGTTGAATCCCCGCCACCCATGCTGGCATTGGGCGCCACGGCCAGGCCCAATGCGCTGGTGTGTATTGATGATTACATGGATAGGAAGATGAGGGCCCTGAGGGCTCACAGGACGCAGTTCAGCGATGAACTGCTTAATATTATTGAAACCCTTCACTCAAAGCTCGGTGAGGCCGCTGGCTGCAGGTATGCTGAGGCCTTCAGGGTTTTAAGGCCAAGTGAACTCCACATGAATCCTCTAGCTGGGCTTTAAGGGGCCTTAACCAAGTTTGGGTGGGTTTGTGTAGTGCTCTAGGTAATCCGGTATCGCCTTTTGCCTTGCAATCTCCCTCATGACCAGTGCGCTTGGCCTCAGGTACCTCCTCTTGGTGCTGTAGTCCACGTAAACAAGCCCAAACCTCATCCTATAGCCTGCGGCCCATTCAAGATTATCAGTCAGGTTCCAGTGGAAGTAACCTCTAACGTCAGCTCCAGCCTGCATGGCCCTATGCACCTGGTATAGGTGGGATACCAGGAACCATGACCTCCACCTATCGTGCTCATCGGCAATGCCATTTTCAGTGACGTACATGGGCATCCTATACCTCTCATGAAGTCTCATTAGGACGTTATACATGCCCTCGGGGTATATTTCCCACCCGAAGTCGCTGCATGGCCTCTTATCACCAGACACACCACCTGGCTCACAGGAGTAGCCGAAGCCACCCACGACCGACACTGCTACTCTACCTGCGTCCTGCCTCCTCCTTAGCACTGCCCTAGTGTAGTAGTTGACCCCAATCCAGTCTAACCTACCCTTCAAGTCATCCCTAACCGCACCCATCAACTCACCCCTAACTGGTGCGTCGAGGAATGAGTAGTCGAGAGCCCTGGCCTCCTCCACGGCTGGCTCATCATTGGGGGTTAATGGTTGGTAGTCGGCGAAGGAGTAGACTAGGCCGATGGGCTTCTTGGAGTACGCCTTAATGGCATCGTAGGCCCTTGCATGGGCCTCAATGAGGTGCTTAGCCGCTATGTTCATTGAGTTGAGGTCTAGGTAGCCTGGTGGGAAGCCTGACTTAACGTAGAGGTAGCCCTCGGTTATGACAACCCCAGGCTCATTCATGGTGTACCACATGTCCGCTAGGTCACCTAGTTCATGCGCTATGAAGGCTGCGAACTTAGTGAACTCAACCACAGCCCTCCTATCAAGCCAACCTGAGGGTGCCCTATCGGGTCCATGCTTCCTAACCGCTATTGGGTCATGGAGCCAGGTCGGCATTGCCCAGTGGAACAGGTTGATTATTAGAAAGCCACCCCTAGCCTTCCAGTCACTTAAAATCTCCCTGTAGTGATTCAACGCAGCCAAGTTGGCTAGGCCGCGGAGCTCCTCTATAGCCTTTTCATCAACCTCGACACCAGTTATGTTACCCTTACCATCTTCATCAACCTTAACCTTAACGTCGAATGTTGGCTTTGGGAATATCCTAGCCCACTCAATGGTTATCCAGGCTGCGTCAAGGCCCAGGTCACTGGCTATTGAATGGTCCTGCTTATACAGATCCCAGTAACCTGGCCCATGCTCAGGTAGGTCACCGCTAACTAGGCCGGATGAAATGTTCTCTGGATCATGGAGCCACAGGTACCAGTCACTCGTGAACTCGGATCCAGGAGTGCCCATTTCATGCTGTGTGCCAACTGTTGAGAATCCGAATTTGAAGTCGCCTGGGAATTTAATCATAGCTTTTTAGCCTGTTTCTTACCTTTAATAATGTTTCTGTAGGTAGGTTATGTAATTCAATATATTGACCATATAGTTTAACCGTTAATACTAGGTTTGGTATTAAGCTAGTTAACGCATGAGTTTGTTTAAAAACACCCAATGGGGTGGGTTGGGTGATGAGGGAGTTGATAGTCCTCGTGGATAATACGTCCAGTGTGGCTAGGGTTGTGGAGTTCGCCAAGGTGGTTTACGGCTTTGGCGTGAAGAACCTGGTACTAACACACGTGTATGGTTCAGCGGCCCAGCAGGGGGTTCCGGAGGCCTTTAAGATTTCGCTTAAATACTCCTCAAGCCTAATAATCCTCCCAACCATTAGGGATGCCTTAGACTTGTTTAAGCCAGACCACGTGCTCGTCATCAGGAGGCCAAGCCCACAGGTTAAGCCGCTTACCGACTTCATTAACATTGACGGTAGGGTTATGCTTGCCGTTGATGGTTCAGACCAGGACATTAGGGTTGAAGGCAGTAACGTGAGTTACGTCGCCCCCGTCAAATATGATATTGGTAACATTGGCCAACTAACACTAGCCCTATGCACCCTAATGGGCGGGTGCCTGAATGTTCAGCATCAAGGGTCTACTCAAGGCCTTTGAGGGCATAGCCAGTACGCTGGCTGAGAATGGCTGGTTCATCAGCGAACCCCAGTCACCCAGGTGGTGGGGTGGCTTAGAGAGCCCTGACGAGGTCTTCATATCTGCAATGCTTGTTCAACAAACCAGGTGGGATAACGTGACCAGGGTTATGGCTAAGTTGAGGAGCCTAGGCCTAAGTAGGCTGGAGCAGGTATCCAGGCTAAGCTACGGTGAGCTAGCCAACATGCTGACGGGTATCAACTTCAGGTCCACTAAGGCTAGGAGGGTTATTAATGCAGCTAGGCGTGTGGTAAGCATGGGCGGCTTGGAGGCCTTGGGCGGCATGGGCGATGACGAGGTTAGGCAATCCCTACTCTCAATTGAGGGAATAGGCTACGAGACTGCGGATTCAATAATGCTCTTCGCACTGAATAGGTTAACAATCCCAGTGTCGGCATACACTGTTAGGGTCCTTGGGAGGGTTGACAAGGCCTTTAACGGTGGTTACGAGGAGTTGAGGGGTAGGTTGATGGGTGCATTGCCGAGGGGGCTTTACGAGTATAAGCTATTCCACGCGGGCATTGTCACCGTCGGTAAGGTGTGGTGCCTTAAGGGTAAGCCAAGGTGCAGCCACTGCCCCCTACGTGAATACTGCACTTACGCTAAGTTCAGTTAACCTAAGCCTGTCCCTTAGACCTCTGGATCCTCAGTATGGCCTCGGCTAAGTCCCCGTTAGCCTCCTCAAGGGCCTTAATGGCCTCCTCCCTACTAACCCCCGTCTGATCCATAACCAACCTGACGTCATCCTCACTGTACTTGGGTTCCTGGGCCTTAATCACTATTTTAGGCGTCACCTGGGGTTGATTAACCTTAACACCCCTCTTATCAACCTGAACCTGGTAAAGCAGTACACCACCGGGTAGTTCAAGGAGGACAACCGTTGGGTCACTTAGCTCCAGGCTACCACCATCCTTAAGCTCAATGATAACCCTTGAGGCGTTAACATCCTTAACATTGACGTTTATCCCCATTCTCTTAAGCATCCTCTTAACCTCATTAGGGTTAAACATCACAATTAACAGCTATGAATAGCTATTTAACAGTTACCACCTCTCTGCAGTCGTGATTTTGCCATCGGGCTGCTTCTTAACGGTCTTCCTGGCCCCTCACCGTAGCTGCTCCCCGCCCATCGCCAGGGCTTCCTAACCATACAGGTCTCGGAAACCCAGAATGACCCCCTCCCTGCCTTGTTGTGTGGGGTTTTTACTTTTGGGGGGTCTTGATGGTTACCCTGCCTATTGCGGGGTTATTAAACACCCCAGTAAAGCAGAGATTAATAAACCCATTGCATGAAACCCACATAGTGAGGTGACCCCGCCCTAAAGGGCGAGGCTTGACCATTTTGTCACAACAGTTAAGGTACTAAGGCTAGGTTTAAAACCAACTACCTCATAGCACTAAGAGGTCTCAGATGCCAATAAATACAAATGCCGCAAATAACTATGAAAAACTAAAATAGCCCCTGCATAAGCTACCTTTACTTCACCATAACCCATACCTAGCACCCATGTCTTCAATGAACCTCCTGGCTTGGACAACCTCATCATCCAGCCTGTCCCTTATATCACCACCCCCGACGTCGATGGCTATGTAGCCCTTGAAGTTGAACCTCCTCAACTCCTCAAAGACGGAGTCCCAGCCCACAACACCCCTGCCTGGGCTCCAGTGGTAGTTATCCCTACCATCGTTGTCCGAGGCATGGACATAGAATACCCTATCCCCAAGCTTCTCTATGGATAACGGTATGAGTTCCTTGGCCGCGTTAAGATGTCCAACGTCAAGTACAGCCCCGAAGTTATCCATACCGACCTCGTCTATTAGCCTAAGCATGACGTCGCTATTGGCTATGGTTTCACCAACCCTAGGCTCAATGACAAACCTCAAGCC
>Ga0081529_118643_pt1 | contig 13384 bp, 14 predicted proteins | sample EchGeymetagenome_FD_71012 | JGI IMG/M metagenome (GOLD analysis project Ga0081529, IMG submission 71012) | Ferrous microbial mat and aquatic microbial communities from Echinus Geyser, Yellowstone National Park, USA - transect B T=78-80 C v2... ...
CCACAGAGTTGATGAACGCGCGTGGAGCCCACCACGTGTGGACATCTTTGGTTACTTTAGGAATTTAAACTTGTTGGGAGGGGACAAGAAGTGGTTCTCACAGGCTCGAGGTGGTGGCCGCTATGCTACTCTACTCGTTTGAATTGAGCTTCCACGGGGGAATACCTCGGAGTGCTGCGAGAAGCTCTCCCTCCACCCAGCCTCCAAGTCGAGTGTACACGGAGGAGTGGGTGAGGAAGGCGGGTTAGTTGGTGGATTGGTGGGAGGCTCAACTTCGACCCCCGCGGAGCCACAAGCGTACCCCATAATCGCCGTGGGTGGATGAGACCGTGTTGAAGTGTAGCGGCACACCCATCTATGTTTAGGCCGCGGTGGGTGGACGCGTATACGAGGCAGCCAATCTGGTTCGGTGTCTCCCCTACACACCAAGGAGGACCACGGCGAACGCCTTCAGGTTCATGCGAAGACTCAGGAGAAGGTGTCCCCACTGCTGGGTGACCCGGTTATCCTCACCGACCGGGGTCCGTGGTACCATGACTCGGTGATTCGCGGGAGCCGGGCTTCCAGAACCACGTGCACCAGACCTTCGGACTTCGTAGCCCGGTTGAGCGCTTCAGGGCTACCTCAAGGAGGGGACGAGGGCGTTCTACAACAACACCAATCCCAAGAAGACGCTGTTCACACCATTCGTGGACTTCTTGGAAGTTTTCGTTGCGTGGTACACGGAGTGGAGGTGACACGGATGAATGCTTATCCGGACAGGATCACGCCGTGCGCGGAGGATATATAAGCCACCGCTCATTCTGGCTCTAGGGGCAACACGCTTGCTGTGCCCACGATGCGGGGAGCCCGGTAGCCTTCAAAAAAGAAGGGGGGTGGCGACGCTGGCGGCACCGCTTAGGTCTACTATTATTTTGCACACTACGATAAACAGCTAAAGCACGTGCGTTGGTGCTACGTAGCCCCCAAACCAACCTTCTTAGCGGAAGAGGTGGAGCGCAGGGTGCGAGCGACGTGGAGAAGCACCAAGGAGGTTCGGCTTAACCCCAACACATATACGATAAGAGGTGTGAGTGACATACGCCTGCTTAGCTGGATCATTGTGTTCGGGCTGGCAAGCTATGCCAAAAGCGGCCGCTGGACGAAACCGGCCTCAGTGGTCGTTGATTCGCTCAACCCGGATATTAAATACAAGATAGCAAAGAAGATCCTGACCAACAGCGGCGCCGCTCCCGCACTTCGGGAAAAGAAGGGCTACGCCTCCCGCTCCGCCAGCCCATACAAACTGTTCTACCTAGCTGTACACAAGGAGGTGTCGATTACACCTGAGGGTGACAGGTTGCTTCGGATGGTGTACGAGGTTCTCGCCCTAGACGACGATGTAAGGGAGGCTGGGCTCGGCACAAGGGTGTGGAGGGGTGGGTCGCCCTCGGATGTGACGGCAACCCTATCCTACAGGGTTGACCCCCTAAGCTGGACCCGTAGAGGAGGGGTCGAGGTGACAGCGGATGGTGAGCCGTCATCTACTGGGCTACCACTCAAAGCAGTGTTCCAACCACCCCTCCTAAGAGGGGAGTATGTATGCTTTGGCTTCTCCGCCCATACACCCAAACACTACGCCTTTACGAGGGAAGAGGCAAGAGAGAGGTACGGTGATGAATGGGTCCGGGGGGTGTACATACGTGAGCCCACCTATAAGGCCACCATCAGGGTGCGCTTCCCACCAAACCTCGGATACACCAAGCAACGCGCTAGAAGGTATATAAACGTGTTTGGCGACACGCTACGAGAAGAGCGCCCAATGGGCGCAACACAAAGGCTGATAAATCTGAACGGGGAGCTAAGGCTATACCTAGAATTCCCACAGGTGGGCTCAGGTTACTTTTTGTGCTGGTACCCAGAAAAAAGGAGGTCGCGCGAGTCCGTGTAAACTATGGTGGTGAAATGCTTGAACTCCGTGGTGCCCACACTTCTCCCTCCTTCCCAAAGCGCCCAAGGTAGGGGCTTTCCATTCAAGCAATCCTCTCCCCTACAGGTGTCGCTGGTGACTAGTGATGCTGTGCCAACGATCGACCAAGCCTTTTGTTTGGATAGCATGTATTTCACACATTCGCCACCTGCGAGGCTTATTTTGCCTGTGGCGTTGGTCACGGTTGGCCCCGGTATAGTCTTCTTTCTGTTTTTCACCCTAACGGAAACCCTCACACCCCTTTCCAAAGGCTGAACCCTTACGCTATCCAAAACAAGCTCTGAAAGCTTCCTCCTATAAGTTATCACAAAGGTTGCGACAGATAATGCTATCGAACCCGCCGATATAGCGAGCGAAAGTAGGGGAATCAGCGGCACATAACTGGCACTCGTCTAAATAAATAAACCTCGCGCTGTCCAATTCGAACAATCCGAACATGTGTAAATCCCTGCAAAAAATTTGCTTAAAATCTAGACAACACCTGCTTTTTTGAACAACCACGGTTTAGCTCGACATCTACACAACAGTGTTCGCTACTGCACTTTGTCGTTATCCGAGTATAACACGTGTTTTCGAGAAGGAAGCTAACACTGTCTATGGGGATACTATACACCACTCGTTAAGGGCGTCACGAGTCCCCAAACATAGTGGCACACTATAGCAAGCAAAACATATAAACCACGTGGATTGTATTGCTCACCACTAGCCCGCGCTACCTTCAAGTTCCCCTTTGAGCCATTTTACAAATTCTTGGAGCTTTATCAGACCCTTTTCGAAGTCCACGGTGTAAAACTCTAACCCCAGTATTCCTGGAGGGTCTTTTCTTATCTCCTTCACAAGTTGCACCACTTCGTGGAGGTGAAGCAAGAGGCCGAATGGGTCCATCACTATGTTCACGTATACACCTGTAGACGCGCACTTGTTCACGTATACACGTGTAGACGCGTACTTCTCTATGGTTTCCTGAATCTTCTTCACACCGTTTCTACCCTCACCAAAAAGCGTTTCCACCTCGAACACTTCCCAGTGACCCTGAGGGTTGCACACGGCCACGTCTGGGACTACACTTAAAGACTGGTTCAACTTGCCCTCCTCGGTGAGCACCCTATTCCTCACTTCGGATAGGCTCCCCAGCTGCTCCCCAGACCCCTCCCTCAGCCACCTGACGAGCGTCCGCACCGTGTAAACCTTGAGGGCGTAGTGTAGATCAGACTCCTCCCCGGCACCCAGCCTGTGGCGCGCCGTGGCCAGCATGAACAGCCCTCCCTCCTCCCTCTCACACTCCTTAAGGAGCCTCTCGAACTCCTGTTTGGCGCCGTTGAACGCCGCGTCAAACACGAGCTCCCCTCTAAGTGGGGGGTTCCCCCACATGAGCTGGGCCAGACGCTCCGTCCCACCCCTCGCCTCAAGGCGCACCACCCTAACCCTCTTGTTGGACCGCGCCTCAAGCCCGCGTAGCTTTTCGTCGAACTTCGTATACACTTGGTCATCGGATGCCCTGAAGATCACAAAGCCGATATCGGATGCGTAGAGCTCCTCAAGCCTGTCACCCAGCTTATCTGCGTCTATGGAATCAACCCAGGGGTGTTTGCCTCCCTCCTCGTAGTCCAAGTCCACCCTGACTATTTTGGACTCAGGCTTAAGCCACCTTTCCACCTCCCACCTCCAGAACTCTTCGTACTTTCTTATTATCTGGGCTTCGGGGTCGCCCCCGTGCCACTCCTTGTAAAGCCTGAGGCACACCTCCTCCAATAGGTTGATGAAGCTGTTCCCCTGCGCATCCCTGAATAACACCACCTTCGCCTCCCCCTTCCGGAGGGCCGTCCCCCCCTCCCCGAACACCTCAACCAAGAAGTCTGGGACCTGCCCACCGCCACCAGCACCCCCGGGGCCACCGCCCCCCATTTCTACCCGTGAGGGTTCGACTGACTTCTGCGCACCAAGAAGCTCACGTAGCCTACCAACCTGCACAAGGTTCCCGTTTGCGTCTTGGGTGTTATAGTCGTCGCACACGACCCATTCACAACCCGTGAACTTATCCCTGATCGCGTCTACATCAATGCCTAGTACGTCGAACACTTGGTTTCTCTCCGACTCAAGTTGCACTCCCCTATCCATGGCCAGTCGCTTCAGGTTCGTGTACCCCAGCTCTTTCGGCGATAGCATGACTATGGTGTGCTTGGAGAGCACCTCATAGGTGAAAGCTGGGAAGTGGTTTTTCTTGCTCCATGAGTCGCGGGCGTGCAGGGTGACTATAATTGGGGCGGTTAAAAATTTGGCAACCCCCTTATCGAAGAAGAGTTGAACCCCCACCTCTTCACCACCTCCCCCAAGCCTTGTCTTAATCTCCAATGAAATATCATCGTATACTTCCTTGAAGACCTCAACCGCCTCCTCCCTTATGTAAAGCCTCATTTCAGACACATTGACCGGATTAATATATGGTGTAACGGCATTAAGCCTTATCAGGTCGGGTAACCTATCCTCGCTTATCAGCAATCGATTCTCTATAAGATATCTGAGCGTTACAAAAAGACCCCAGTCAGTCTTTAAAGCTTTTTTCAGCTTATCCTTCTCTAAAAGGAGAACATAGGAGAGCCCCGCCTGGTTCGCCTCGGAGAACACGACCTTAGAATGGCTGGTCGCTGAGCCTGAGAACACGCCGAGCCTAGTGAGCTCCCCCAGAACTTCACGTGCCTTTACATCATCCATCCTCGCCCCAAGTATTTTGGGTAGTTCTACGTAACATGATACGACCTTGGTATACCTGATCCCGCACTCCACAAACTGCCGCAGGTTGGTTTCAAGGCTTAAGGCGACCAGCGTCCAAAGGTAGTCTGGGTCCCCGCTGAGCCGGGCTAGTCTTCTCTCAGCTTCGTCTGCCGGCCTGCTAGTCAACCTCTCGTATAAGCTCGCAGCCTCTGGAAGCACATGGAAGTCCCTAGAGAGCGCGAGAGCGACAAGAACCCTCTGCTCGCCGACGAGCTGGCTGGACACAGACCGCGCAACCTCTCTTCCGTTCAGCTCGTTTTGATAAGCAGATAGAAACACCATGGATACAACAGCGTCTGCCCCGATCCTTTCGGCCAAGCTGGGGGCGAGCCTCTCCAAAACAACCACCAGATTATCTCGGTACTCCTTCTCGTCAGCAAACGGTGGTGGATAATAGTTCAGGGTGAGCTGCTCTGTATCAGTGGCCTGTCTGATATACCCAAGGCGCATAAGTTCGTAAACTACTTGGTGGATGTTGCCGAAGGCATTACATAGGAGTCTTTTGACATCCCCCACGTGTACACCTCCAAACACCCGGCTTTGCTCCGATATACACCTCAGCAGTGCTAGGAGCTGTTTAGGCTGCTCCCCCATGGGAGCCACGGGGTTGCGCGGCGCGCTCGGCCCCCCAGTGGGCTGCTGTGGTGTCGGGATGGGATACTTTCCTGTGGTGGCTGGCTGGGGCTGTGATCCCCCTTGGACACCACGCGCACCCGCCTCCTCCAGCCCACCTCCCCTAGAGGGGGCTTCTGTACGCCTACGACCCGAAACCCCTTCTCTCTCTTCCTCCTCTGCAACGTAGTACTCCCTTTCCCCTTCAGACCCCCAACCTTCAACCATGAGTCCAAATGCCCCCTCAACCTTAAAAAGGTTTCCACAATACTAGTCGACCTCAATGGATTGACGACTGAAAACGTGGATCGGTGAAGGGTGCACCACACTCTATCGGCGTGAACCTGTACTCATTTTAAAAGCAAGTCATCTTACCCCTGTGCCCAAGCCTAAAGCGGCTAGGGGTCGAGGCCACGGGTCTCCCAGCACTGGTGAATCATGTCCCGACCCCTTGACAGCCACTCTGCTGATTTGCCACCAAGTTTCCATAAGGAGCCGCGAACCAGTCAGGACGCCTCCCTGAATTCCCTCACCTGGTTGAACACATATAGTGCCCAGACATGAATACTACGCGCTCTTAGGGCAACGCTCTATCAACCTTTTCGAACCGACCTTTTCGAATCATTTACAACGCTTCCACGCGGGCACACGATTCCGGACTGAGCCCTGCACTCCAGCGTTAAAGTCTGTGTAGAGGGTCGGGCTCATAGTCTGACCACGTTTGACCCAGCGTATAGGGATTGCTGGATTGTATCCGCCTAATGCGTTCCCCCTAGGTCTACCCTTCAACCCCCGCTGTGATGGGACGCTTTTAGACGGCTTGCTGGGAGACGTGGTTGCCTCCTCACTTTATGTTTCCACACTTCCCCCCACCAGGCTTGGCCCGTTTCCTCAGGCCGTCAAGCGCACGAGGACCCCTCTCTCAGCCTTATCGGATAAACCGAGCCCCTCAAGCGTATCCCTGACCTTGGACATCATGAGCCTCCTACCGCCCATCCTGTGGGTCACATCCCTGATGGACTCCTCCGGAAGCGCCCCACACCCGCTACTACCGCTACTCCCATGACCCGCCGCTCCTCAAGCCTGCTCACTCCCACCGCTGCTGGCCGCGGGGCGCCCACCTCCCCGCCCGCCACGAGCCTGAGCTGGTACGCCTGCACGTACTCCACGTAGCGCTCCCAGCCGTCCACCCCCATACATCAGGCAGTCGGCGTAAGCGCACCCTGCGCATGTGAACCAAACTTCGAAGGGTACCTTAACCAAGAGCGTCTTCTACTCCCACTTTGGGCGCTCCGCCTTTTGGCACCAGGAACTCCGACACCAGGAAAAGCCGTAGATGCCGCCCCTTCTCTCCTTTTTGTGGACTCGAGATTCTAGGTGTGGGACAAAATTATTCCAATGCTCTTATATGTTGCGAATTAGTATAACAGTTAATATGACTTCTATAGAAGAAACATGAGACGTAATTAATAGGTACCTTCATGGTTATGATACATCCGCATTAGCGGATAACGTTGTCTTCGAGGTCATGGCCTCCGGTCAGAAGGCTGCAGGTAAAGAGTCCGTGGCCCAGTTACTAGACTACTTTTATTCCAAAGCCTTTACGGCTCAGTTCGAGCCCAGAAACCTGGTCGTGGGTGAGGGGAAGGCGGTGCTGGAGGCGGACTTTTTCGGTAAGCAGAACATGGAATTCGCAGGCATCCAACCATCTGCAAAGACGTGCACGTTCCGCTATGCGTCAGTTATGACGTCTCCGGCGGCAAGATAACCTACGCCAGGATATACTTCGAGACAGACGCTTTGCGCAAGTGAGCGTCTACGGAGCCGCATACAATATTTTGTCATCAAGGCTGTTATTATAGTTGGGAAATCCGATTTCCACTCCCCGTTGCTGAATTGTTTCTCTATCCACGCCGCGGAATCGTCGAACCCGATGGGTCTCAGCTCGGTCACCGTCTCCTCGTATACTCTCGGGGGATTGCGGGAGGACCGGAACAAAGATACCTTTCGAGGGCCGCGAGGACTCCTTGTTGATTCGCCTCAATCAGTAGGATACTATCGACGGATCGGAGGGTTGTCATGCTCGAAGGGTCGCGGAGTGATCGGGTCTATGTCGCCGAGAAGGAGTTCGGCCTCGTATCTCGTGACACCTGTTCCCTCGCGATTAGTTGCGCCGTAGTCTCGCCTGTATGCGTCGTATAATTTGACAAATTTGACGAACGCCTGTAAACCGGAGCGCCTCATTGCTGTTTCATGTTCCACAGAATATGTATTGGTTTAAGTCTTTGTGGTTTCGTCAGCGTTCAACACACCACCCATCTTGTGACCATATAGCGCGAATCGGGCTACGGGGAACTCAGTGATGGCCGGATTCATTCTTCCAACCTTCTTCTGCCATAAGCAGGGCTCCAGCCTTTCAGAAGGATACCCAAAGCGTACTCTTGCAAAACGTTCACCTGATAAGAACAGACTAGTTTGGCATCTTGTAAGGTTAAATGTGGTTGACATTGAACCCATTAAACTAAGCTGTCACTATTCTTTTCCGCGGTCATACCAACCCGAATCTTTATGCCGTTACGATCGGATACACAGTATCTCCCCTATAGTTCAGACATAATAGCACATCGTTATTGTGTTAGGTGGTGCGTCCCTTCCGGTGGTTAGTTAACTGACTGGATTGCTTGGGGGAGTGTTTATATTTTTATTCGCAGTTATTTTTTGATGTCGAGTCCGGCTGAGCGGCTGAGTGTTGAGACGCGTGAGCTCACTGGGTTGTTCGTGAAGCGCTTGGAGGGGTTGAGGAATCTCGGGGGCGCCTCGAGTGTGGCTCGCACGCTTACCCAGGCGGATTCCTCGCTTCTTAGGGGTGGGTGGGCAGTTGGTGTGGATGGCTCCATGGATTACAATGAGCACATGGAGCTACTGCTCTTCTATGTGGCCGCGGCGGCGTACACCTGCCCCTTCAGGGTTGGCGGGAACAGTGGGGTGTTGTGTTTGATTTTGGGGGTGTGCGTAGGGATGATTCTCTGGGGTTCAGCACGGCTGTGCCCCTGTGGAGTGATGATTTGGGTGTGGTGTCGCCTGAGGGGTTGGGTGGGTACGCTGGGCAGGCGGAGCTTTCGGGTGTTCAGCGGTTGCCCTTCGCGCTTATGACTATGGCTGAGCTCTCGCTTGGACTGCGCGCTGTTGGTAGGGAGTCCACTGGTATACTCTTCTTGGATCGCCCGCTCTCAGGTACCTATCTCCCGCTTGCTAGGGATCTCAGGCTTCTTTTGAGGGCTGGTAGTAGCGTACTAGTGGGTCAGCCTACGCCTCGGGGTGAGCTTGGGTGGCTTGACTTGGCGCTTGCCTCTGTGCTCGGGCCGCCAGGTAGCTATGTGCCTGTGAGGCGGCCGTACACGGTTTACGCGGCTATCGGCCTCCTAGTTGAGGAGGCTGGGATGGGTGGCGTCGGGGGTTGGTGAGGAGACTCGTAGTGGTCGACGAGGTCAAGCTCCGGGTGGACGGTGAGCTGGGTGTACGTCTGGATGGGCCGCCAATGCGTTGACGTGGGCACCAGCCATAAAGCTTTTGACCACAAAGGCCGCGTGGACCAGGAGCTACCTGCGCACACGCCTATTATTCCCCTCGGCTAGGGGAGGGGGTTCTGAGTAGGGTTGTGTGGGTGAGAATAGGCGCGAATTAGTTGTACGTTGGGCTCAAGCGCCTTGTCCTCAGCTACCACCCACCACGAGGCACGTGGTGAGAGGAGCAATGAGGGTTGGTGGGTTGATTGAGCGCCTCTTCCGCTCCACTCCGTGAAGAGGAGGACTATGGTGTTCTCAGGTGACGTGGATGCGGATAGGATTGGGATAGGCGCACCAGCTCAACGCAGCCCTAAGCGTATTCTACGCCCGCCTACTACAACTGGCTTCGAGTCCACAAGGGTTTGAGAACAGCCCCCTCCCAGCAGCCCTAGGAAGCGGTCTTATCTGACCAATACCCTTACATTGTATGGATAGTTCTTTATAAGGCAGGCACAAGGATATGGATAATGAATTGGCTGGCAAGATATTCGTTAGGGAGACAACTGGGCTTATACGCGAAATATCGCCTTTTGATGCGTTAGTTACAACCATTGTGCTGACAAATTACGGACTAGGGATGGCCACATTCGAAACATATACTCCCTATTTATATCCGGGGGCGAATCTTGCAGTGGTGGCTGTCTACGCAATTCCATTTGTACTATTAAATGCATCTCTATATATTGTTATGACCAATGCATTTCCTAGGTCAGGTGGTGATTATGTGTGGATTAGTCGAATAATTCATCCTGCATTGGCCATTGGCTTCTTATTTATTTATGTATGGTATCAAGCTGCCTTTTGGGGTTCATTAATAAATTACACTGTAAGCTACTTTTTAGGTTCAGGCATAGCAACTCTGGGTTTCGCACTAAATAACAGCTCGCTTATTAATATCTCTCATTTCATTGCAACGCCCGAAGCAATAGTTGCTCTAGGCACACTTATAATAGTACTAGTTACTCCCCTTTTGCTAATCCCCCTAAAGCATTATCTACGCTTTCAACTCGGCATGTGGGTTCTTGGAATTTTATCAATAATAATCTCTGTAGCGCTATTTATGAGTACATCACCTTTAGGTTTGAGACATATTTTTGACGCAGACTTCGCGTCGTATAATACTACGTATACAGGTGTAATTAATCAAGCTAAATCACTTGGCTTTAAAAACCCTGGGTTGCTCACATTCGGACTTCCAACGTTATACGCAACACCATTTATGTTTCTTTCCCTAAATGGTTTCTAGATGGGAGCATACTTTGGGGGTGAGCTCAGAAATGTCCGCAAATCTATGGTAGTTGCTGGTATACTGGGAGGGCTTTTAAGCATATTATTTTATGCGGTCGTGGGTTATACTTTCCAACATACTGTGGGTGCCCAGTTTCTAAACGCGTTATCATTTATTGAGTATGCTCATCCATCGGCTTATGTTCTACCAATACCGTGGAGTAATTTCTTTTTCTCTATGATTTTAACTAAGAATCCATTATTGATTATCCTCATGGTTGTCGGTCTTTTTGCTTGGGGTGTAACTGGGGTGACGGCGGTTGGTCTCGTTTGCTCTAGAATAATGTTCGCAGCAGGTTTTGATAGGTCATTGCCTGCTCTGCTCGCTAAGGTGAGTGAGAGATTTCACACTCCAGTTACAGCAGTTACAATATATATGGCCCTAACGGAGTTGGGGTTAGTTTTAAGTGTATACGCCGGTGTCATATTTGAATTTTTGAACATCACACTAGTTTCACTGTACGCATTCGTTGGACTTGCCGCACTGATACTTCCCTTCATTCGTAACCAAATGTATTCAAATAGTATTCTCGCACGGTATAAGTTGGGTAACATTCCGGCAATTTCTCTTCTTGGAGCAGCAAACCTGATATTTTTCGGCTTTTTAGATTACTTTAGTCTCCTTAACCCAGCTGTTAGTGGCCCCGACTGGACCAGGAGCATAGGAACCCTCATCGGGATATTTCTACTGGGTGTTGTTTCGTACTTTTTGGTTACTAGATATTATCATTCAAAGGGTATAGACGTATCATTAGCCTTTAAAGAAATACCTCCAGAGTAGTTATAGCTGAGCTGACACTAACATGTTTTTAAGAATTAATTCAGTGAATGGTACATTAGGTTACTTAAATGCGTTCACCCTAATCCCTTAATCAGCATAAGTATTTTTGATTCTTCGACGTTATCTGAATAGCTGTGTGAATTTGTGCTTCCTACGGATGTTGATCTTAGCAACTTCCACTAGATTTGATCCGGGTATACCGCTCACGCTCAGTTTCTTGACGCTCATAGGCAGCTTATGTGCCCATTTGGCAAATCCAATCATCCCCACCCCCTCTAAGGATTTCACAGATAACACCTTGGATGCTGGCTTATTACGGCCAGTGATGGGGCAGCGCTGTGACTCGGGGGAGGACGCAGAATTTAACCGTTTCATCCAGCGCTTGCAGACGGGGATCCCGGAACTACACCACCTTTAAATATTGTATAGCGTATTCCCAGCATGATGAGAAAGAACATCTCCCTGTTTGTTGTAACCTTAATGGCGCTAAGCGTTTTGAGTACACTAGGAGTAGTGGATACGGTGGCTCAGACCACGGGTTTTTCCACAAACTCCGTGAATTTAACGCTCAACACAACGGAGGTTTTACCCGCCAACTACTACTATTATTACAATTTCAGCTTGCCGAACACCTACCCCAACGCCACCTTCGGCTACTACTTCAGTGTGAGTAATACCAGTGTGAGCACTGCGCTGATGACATCCACTCAATTTAAACAGTTTAATACGATTGGGAGCTTCTCTGGTGGATACATAGCCGACCAGAACGGGACACTCAACTTCGATGGGTTACTCTTCACCCAGGGCGTATACTACCTTGTAGTCTACGCCTACCAGGCCCCAGCCGAAGTGGAAATCTACCTAAGCGTAAAAAGCAACATGCAAGCCATAAACGCAACACAGTACGTAGGCGAATTCGAAACAATACCCGCACACCAAAACACGAGTATACCCCTTCACTATGAAACCCTAGGTTCACCCTTCAACATCACAGTGATCGGAATCTCAAACCAGACCGTTAAGTACACGATATGGGATAATTCTACACAGACACCAGCTTTCACTTCCCCTCTTGTAACATTCACAAACCTAAGCATCCAACCATTCTCCTACAACTATACACTCACAAACCTAAGGCAGGGAGTGTACACCCTGATAATCGGGAACCCACACAATTCACCAGCCTACGTCTACTTCGAATACCGCATATACCCCAAATACGTGAACCCATACCTCTTTAGGTACCTACTTAGGCAGAGCGGTGCTCCCACGGGGTTAGCCGCCTACGGCGTGCTCAACCAGAGTGGGACACCCACCCCCTACCTAATAAACACGAGTAGCGTCTTGGGCTACGCGAACATCTCATCCATACTCGCATACAACCAGACGGCGGCGCAACAGGCAAACCTACAAGACCCCTACATGGCAAGCCTCCAGCTCAACCTGATACTCGCCGTCGAAAACTCAGATGGCTCATACTACGTTTACTGGCCGCAGAACGTACCCAGATTCTACACGGATAAGCAGCAGGTGCAGCTTACCAACAACGTGCTCAACATGTCAGGGGATGGAGCCTACCTCACCAACTCCTCCATAACATCACCCAATGGGGTTGTGATAGAGACCCAAAACGGCGGCGTAATGCAGTATTATTACGGTAACTACCTTAACCAGCCGACTTGGAGCTACAGGCTGCCGTTCGCATTCATGCTACTCATGAATGAATCGGTGGTTCAGGGTCAGGGCGTGCTCATAAGCATGGGCATCGTGGTAGTCCAGAACGGCACCATCGTGGCCAACCCGCAGCCCTACTGGTTTGACCGAATAATGATCCATGACCCCGCGGCGGCGGCCGCTGGATTCATAGTGTCGGGCTACCGCTACACCCCCGTGGGCGCAGCCTCCCTTTTGGGTCCTACTACGACGCCGAGCTCGTGTTCGGCGGTGGTGCGAACGGTAAGGTCACCCAGTTCGAGCAGCTATCAGCTACACTTGGCTTGCTCTACTACTCTCCGGCCACGGATAACTACACCGCCTTCCCCTCATATTACAGCTTCGGCGCGGACACCGCTGAGGCGACCACAGACGCCCACGTCTCCTACCTAGGCAGCGGCTTCGCCTCCGTATCGGTTGGCACACCAGACTACACGTACCTAGCGGAAAACATCCTCAAGGGCACCCAGACCACAACCGCGACCACTCCCCCCACAACACCAACATCTTCAGCGCCATCTACAACGGCGACAACCACGCAGACAAGCACCACGACGCCACCCAACACACAGACAGCCACGTCTTCATCGGCTTCTACTCCACCCTACACCCAATCCCCAATCACAAGTTCAACGAGTCAGGGTGGCTCGGCAACAGCTGGAGCAATCCTCCTAGTCATAATCA
>Ga0081529_144722_pt1 | contig 13328 bp, 23 predicted proteins | sample EchGeymetagenome_FD_71012 | JGI IMG/M metagenome (GOLD analysis project Ga0081529, IMG submission 71012) | Ferrous microbial mat and aquatic microbial communities from Echinus Geyser, Yellowstone National Park, USA - transect B T=78-80 C v2... ...
CGTAGTAGAATTCGACCCATATGCGTCACAACCGATTTCAGTCACGTGGTGGACATCGTCAGGGTATAAGCAAACGATACTGGCAAGTAGTGGAAGTGGGTCTGGAACTCCCATGACTGCAGGAGATGAATTCATACTAACAATAGAAGTATCGGGGACATCAATGACAATAACGGTGACCGACTTAACAGCTAATAAAACAATAGCATCTCAGACTGTAACATTACCGTTTACTCCGCCAAGTGTAGGTTACGTTATCGTTACTGCTAGAAACGGTATTGGCTACGCAAACTGGTCATTGATAAAAATTGGAGACTGGTATCCATACTCAGTATATATACCTGTTAATTATACATCACCACAGTTATTACCGATAACTGCCACATATAATACCGATTAGGTGAAGTGAATGAGAGTAGGAGTTGCCGGAGAAGTGGAAATAAGGGACGCAGAGGGAAACATTTATAAGTACAAGAATCAAGTCCAACAACAATTAATACAGGCGATAATACAATACGCTCAAATAGGAGGAACCATATCGAATTATGAATATACAATCCAATTATTATCGAATAACATATTTATAGCGTCGTACCCCGGTTCATTGTCTTATAAACAAGTATCAACTACATTACAATTAATATTCACATTCATAGTAACCAATGCACCGTCATCAACAAACACATTACAGTTATATGTATCATCGTCATTAGGTAGTTTCCTGATAGCACAAGTAAGTAACGTTACATTATCATCGGGATCAATACAAGTGACATGGACAATATCGTTTAACATATCTCAACAGGATTATTATACACCATACCTAGTTTTCGCCTTCTTCTCACCACCGTCAAACGAGACACCGTTTATCAACACTCCGCTACAAAACGTACAGTACGCAATAAGTTTAATACAAAGTGTAGGATATCTGACATTGGCACCAACGTACTATGTAACATATAATGGACAATATATTCAAGTGACGCCATCGTTTACCAATAATTCGATATCAATTTATTACCAATTCCAAAGTACGACATCACAAACGACATACACTAACTTAGACATCGTGGTAACCGCAAGCGGTGGATACGTGAACTTGATAGCACCGGTACAACGAGCAACGATACAAACAGGACAGTTAGCACTAATATTCTATAACGCTACATGGGTGACGACGTAGTGAAATATTTTTTAGCTAAACCTCGTATTTCTACTTATGGGGCTAACGGGATTAGGTAGAATATTCTCCCAAATCATTGAACAGATCGGAAAAGGACTGAGGTATGTCGGGAATAAAATATCACATTACATTAAGCTAGGGTTACATTACCTATATCAGTACGTTAAAGCGTTCTATAAATATATAGGAAGGTTGTACAAAACTTTCCAGGAAGACCCCATAAGGTTCATACAGTTCGCAGGATCGTTAGCCATTATGACTTACTACGGGGTGCTATAATGTCACAGATCGACCCTAACACAGTAAAACAAATAATACTGAACAGTATACAAGGAGGAGAAGTAGATAATAACGGAAACTTGATAGGAAAAATATCGTTAAAGAAACTGTTCCAACAATTCGGAACCGACGTGACGTTTATAAAGATATCGCTCGATGGCGACAAAATAAACATATACATCTCGGCGAAAGTGCCACTGGAGCCGATAAAGTTAGATAACGGATTAACTGTGGACTTGAACGAATACTCGGAAAAAGCCACGGTCAAACTACCGATAAAAAAGAAGTTCATAGAAGACTTCGTCAAATTGGCGAATATGCCGATAATAGGGATGGAAGAAGTACAAGTAGGTGATACTACTGACGTAATATTAAAAGTAAACACGAGCAGGAAGCTACAATTACAACCGGAACCGAAAGGAGGTGCAATTGACTTTTGAGTATATTAAACGAGTTATTATGTAGCCAAATACAATTACGGTTCTACTATCATAGTGGGGATTACATTGCTATCACCGACCTATACCGATTATTAGGAAAATGCACGTCCACACCCGACCTAATGTTAAGGAAATTAATCGACTTAGGTATAATTACAATGACTGATAAACAGAACGTGGTGCAGTTGAAGTGACATTATCGCAAGAGTATCTATCAGCAGTATCAACAATGATTATCTTCGGACAAAATCAGAAAGCGACGTTGTTTAACTATTACTATTACAGTGGATCAACGTTCACAACTAATCCACCGACAGGTGTTGTAGCAGTACTGAAAAGTAGTGGCAACGTAGTAGCAACACTGACAGGGTACCAAGTATCGCTAAGTATTAACAGTGTAGAGTTCCTATTTTATGACACAAGCAATAACACTTACTCATTCGATGAAGTTGATATTTATACACAAAATAATGGGACACTACAGTATTTAATATCGAGAAACACCGGGTTGAACTATAGTAAAAGTCAAACCGAAGCGGTAACGGTGTACTTTACACTCACACTGGAAAATACACCATCATTGTACATTAATTACTCATTCCTGTACTTACTAGTTCCGGGATTAATATTCCAGAAGGTGTTCCCATTCAGTAACTATCCTGGCATAACATCATTCACAGTAAGTGGAGTAAGCGGGACAGTATCGTTAATAGGGACGGGATTAATAGTAAACGGTTTCAGTATAATACTACAGCTCACCACGACAGGCAATGGGACACCGACAATAACTGCATTAACGTCATCGGCACCAACAACATCATTGACAATAGCTAATAACAACAACGTATTCAGTGCGACATTAAATGTGAAACTGCCACCGACATCAAACCAAGTAACGTATCCCATAGTAATCGGACTAACGTATGAGGTGAAATGATGATATCGAAAGAAGTACTACTGACAATCCTTAATTACCTTGTAAACGGTGTAGTAAACGTCCAAACATCAGCAACAAAAGCGATAACAACGCTTGCACCATATCAAATAATAGCGATAATGAAAAACAATAACGTTACGGTATCAAGGACAACAATAACATCAATCAATGTAAGTGACGTAATAAACGCTAGTCAAGAGGAAACAATAACAATAAGGTATAGTGGCACTGACGCATCACCGTTCACTTACACCGCTGATGAGATAGAGATATGGGCATCGACACAGTCCGCTTTGTTGTACAAAATCGCAGACATATACCTTAACCGACCGCTATCAAAAACCGAACACGACTACTTGAACATTGAATACGAGATATCCATAATAGCAGGAGCCAGTTACACCACTGTTAATGCGATGTCACAATACACGGGTGTTGTCACATTCAAGACGTTAGTAGCACCGATATTATATTTCTTCGGGTTATTCCTAGTACCGTCATGGAACACCGTGTTGAAACAAAACCCGACTTTCCCGCAATCGCAACTAATCGACTACATTAACCCATCGACATTCCAGGGTATTGATACAATGCACGTTGGAAGCGACCAAATAACGATATTATCAAAACTTGTAGGCTTCGGCAACTCACAAGTAAACTTAGTAGTAAACGGACAAGTATACAGCTCCTATACAAACATGCCGGTATTCATAGGTATTACAACAAGTAATGGGTTATTAGTAATAGCTTATAGTTACTACAGTGGAACCATAAACCAATACGTATCAATAAAAATATCTACCACGTATGGCAATGCAACAGTGATTAACCAATTCGAAACACAGACTACAGGTGGGAGGTTATGACAATATCAGCAGAATATGTATCCCTACTGGAAACGCTTCTAATTGACGGATACGAGAGTACTTACTATTATTACTACGCAACACAGAAATCCGGTTTCGCCTTTAATTTCCCTACAGGGATAGCAATGATACCTAGAAACAACGGAGTACCGCAAGCCATAGCGTTAGCGAAAATAACATCAATAGTGGAAAATAGAGGCGAACTGTCAATAACATTTGACGCAACGTTCACTACCGACTTTAACGCTAATGAGATAGACCTGTACGCAGTAATTGGAAGTACAATATTGTACAAAATAGCAACTGTAACGGGGAGCTTCCAGTCATCAACAGATGATAACTTGTCAGTTGAGTGGACTATAGAAATTGTAGTAAACTCAATATTTAATACAGGTCAAAACACTATGACATCATACTTCCTACCAATAAACGATTGTAAATCACTGAACGGTCAATTATTAATTTACCCATATTTCATACACCTAATCATTGCATATACGTTAATACCATCGACCGCATTTACAGTGCAATCACAATTCCCTAACATACCACTTGCGACGATGCTGGCTACAGTACCCACACCATCATCACCACAACAACTGAAAGGTGTAACTGCGTTCATCTATACATGCAACGGACAACCACAGTTATGCTATCCCGTATACAACGGCTTAGGTACAGCAATAATAACGTCAAACATCAACTGCAGTTCACCGACAATGATAGTATTGTACCAGATCGGTAGTACTTACTTGGCATACATGCAACTACCGGTATCAGTGACGTTCAATGTAGGCAATGCATATAACTACGAAATAGGAATAAACGTGTCATAAATGGTAAAAAAAATATATACACCGTGCAAGGACTGTGGTTACGAGTGGGTAGTAGACCAGACAATATACTATATGAAAAAATACCATGGGTTCGATATAATAAAAACGTATTTCAAACCAGCCGATTTTTATGTAGGGGAATGCGACGTAGCGAGTAGCGGGATAGTGTGGTGCGATAGACCGGGAAAAGGTAACCCGTTATTGATAGATAACCGAAAAATAATTGCAACATCAACATGGTTAAAAGAGTACATGGAAAAAAACGGGATAAAAGTAGAGCAGGTGACCCCGTGGGGAGTCAATGACGAAATGGCTCAGAAGAATGTGAACTTCGATTTTAACGCTAGGAGAGGGTTCATAATGATGGGTAAAAACATACCGAATGAGATACTGAAAGCGTTTGAAGGGAGGAGAGCGGAACTTGTATTACCTAACTTAGACTTCCAGTCAATAAATGAGGACATGAAATACTACTTACTTTCTCATTCCCTCTTCTACATAGCGTTAAGTGACGATATATCTGCAATTGAGGCGATGAGTGTGGGTACACCACTTATCTATATAAAGAAAAATGCAGTATATGAATGCGGTATTGAGATAGACGACGTGAACGACTTAAAAAAAATAGAAGTAGATAAGGAAGAGTGGGAGGACTCGAGTTGGAAGTGTTGGTTTAAATCCTTACGTTATCATTACATAACCGTAGGTCAAGAACTTTGGGGATGGCTTAAATAGAGTTCACAAACAATATAGTAAATATGGGTTTTCTACGCTCAGACCCCCAAAAAATGATTTGGCAAAGCGATGGAGTGTACGGACTAAAACACGGAGAGGAGTACTTTACAATAAACGTAGCAAAAGAATTTCATAACCCGAAGGCAAAACTCTGGTTAAAATATCCCGACTTAGTACCTATAGATATTGATGACCTGCTACTGGTAGCAGAAATAACTAGAAACAATTTTGAACAAGAGAAAAAGACTCTCATTCATTGTGTAGTAGGCGTACATAGGAGTGTAACGTTCGCCCTAGCGAGTATAATGTACATATACAACGTGAAAATTAAGGACGCAATGAAGATGTTATGCTCACCGTGTATCGACTTCGATATTTACATCAATGAGATACCGCATCATTTTCACTCACTCCAAGATTTCTACATCATGTATGTACGTCACTAAGCTTTTTAAAAGGGTTACGGTCTAGTAAACAGAGAGGCGATGATTTAGATATGAAGATTGTAATAATTGATTTCGAATTGCCAGACTACGTATGCGAACCATTAAGAGATGGAAGAACATTCGAACCCCTGGATGAAAACCAATTCAGAGAGTGGCTTTCGTCGATGGATAAAGAACGTATAAAAATGTGGCTCCCATACGAAGATAGTGAAATATATTTTGTAGATGTGAAAGACGAAACCTGGAAAAAATTCAGGACAAAAAATTCGAAAAGACTTGAATTAACATTAGATGAAATAGAGGAGCTAAGACAAAAATCATCATTCTTATTCCTAATAAAGAAAAACTACGTAGAAAGTTGTATGTATTACCCAAAAGATGATGACCCGTAATCGAAAATAATGCTGTCATAACATCAATTTAAATATTCCCGTTCAGAGGAAAGTTAGGGTTGATATGAACCTCGCAGAATATTTCAGAGAGAAGGAATGCGACTACTGGAGAGAGTACCCTCACGCTTACGGTAAACTTGACGTTTTTAATAAATCGATACAAATAGTAGGAGCGGACTGCGGGAGCAGTACATTATATTTCCTGATGAGAGGAGCTAAATACGTAGTGCAATACGAGAAAGGAGAACACCTGAGAAAAAAATGGGAGGAAGTATGTAAATATTTCAACATTTGCGACAAAGCGACAATGAAACAGGAATGGAAAGGAGAATACGAAAACGTAGACATATTTGTAATGGACTGTGAAGGGTGCGAAGAAGGTCTGAACGTAGAAATACTGAAAAAATATGAGCAGTGGTGTATAGGAATACACGATTGGACTAAGAACCGGGTCGAATTACTGAGGAAGATGGAAGGGACTATCTATACATACGTAAGTGATGACGGAAGAGAAATCACTTTGTGTAACCTTTCAATGAAGTGAAACGAAGATCCTCATAATCAATACGGTCTAGAACTTCATCCCTATCCATCAACGTATAACCGTCCTTCCTAAGTAAAAGGAACTTAGAATTCTTATCCAGTTCGGCAAGAGTGACATAAGAATCACTATTCGTCGTAAACAAAATCGCTTTCAAGTCCCTAGAGAGGAGCCACCTCAAAAACTTATCAAAGCGTGAAGGATGGAGGTGTAAAGATTCGATGTCGTCAATTAACAAAATATCGGGCTTATGGTGATAAACTAACCACGACAATTTTACAGCCTTGCTGATACCGTCACCTAGATTATCAAGATAAGTTACAAAATCACCTCTTTCATAGAGGAAATCATTACTTGAACGTATAATAACACCATCAATGAAATCCTTTATGGAATTACTGAACTCGATATCTTCGTCCTTAGGCTTTACGAGATCGTTATAATAATAATCGTGGACAGCAGTGCGTAAAACATAAGGATAAACAATCATGACCTTATATTTAACATTACCCTTGCAAATGTAAGTATAACTCTCAGAAGGAATAAATTGAGTAAGACGGTACCTTTCACCCCTAACTTCTTCACATTCAACTTTATCATCATCAATTGTAACGGAAAAATCCTTGTATTTGACGTAACCCCTAGCATTAACTACGATTTCAAGGTTTTTCTCATCAACTAAAGCTATCTTCTCAAGAAAAGCCGTCTTTCCGACCCCGTTATCACCTAGAATAGCTAACGTATTGACGTTCTCAAGAGATACGGAAATACCTGAGACCACGGAGAGTTTACTCAACATTAAAAAAGTAATGGATACGCAGTTTAAAAAATTAACTTCATGATGACAGTTTAGGAAGGAGTTTCATGAGTTCACGGAAATCGTCGATAGTGAGAGAATAAATAACCTTAGAGGTGGGATATCGATAACAACGTACTTCGAGTTCGTTTAGATAAACGATCTTACCGAAAACTTCGGGTTTGCGATCACCAATTAATTCATATTCAGGAGCAAGGTTATCATACCAGGCTTTACTACAGATATCATCGTCGTAAGGGGCAACGAGGACTCTAATGTCTTCAGGACGTGAAACATGATTTTTAATATATGTCTGGACATATCTATCCGAGACGTAAGGACTGACAGACCAAAACGATATATAACGTTGAGTTGGAATGATACTTGACGAATAAACGTAATCATAGATTAGAGTTGTAATAGTCGTACGATAAATGTATTTATTTTTAAGGTCATAATTGTTCCAGAGACTAAGAAAATCGGCAAGCCCGGGTATACAGCGAAGGTCGTATTTAATGCGTAAACCGGGAACGATTCTATCAACATCATAAGCGAGGTTAATCATGAAAGACGAAGCGTCTTCACCATAGCAGGCTTCAAGGTATTCATTATAATACAAAGTAAGAGGATAGACGCTTTTCCACCTCTCTAAAAGAGGTAACTTGGAATTCACGTCGTTAATAATATCTTGATACCGCACCACATCTTTAAGACCTCACTCCAAGTTATAAAATACTTATGAGTCTCACGGAAGTAACATAGAATCATTTTCCTAGTATCTATCTTTAACGTGGTCTCAAGGTCTTTGACGAGCGTTCGCTTATGCCCGCATATAACGATCTCGTTATTTTCCGATATACTCCCGACCTGGACGTTATTTAAATAAATTTTCTTATTAGAAACAACAACAGGGGTGTAAATCGAGCCTATAGCATTACAGGGTATCGATTGGGAAAGAGGGACGTGGACGGGAGAGAAACTGATTTTCGATTCGTCCAACTGAATTCCCAATTCCTTTATAATATCAGTAGGAATGAAAGAGAGGTACTCGGCAGGACTCCCGGACATGAAACTTAACATCTTCTTAAGGTCTTCAATGTTATCATAAGTCAAGTAATAATGAGGAGAGATCTTACTCGTGGAAGGATAAACGGCTATGTGTGTAGCAAAAGTAGGTCGTATAAAGTAAATGGGTTCAAACGAATCGAATATGGCGTCGTACGGCTCTATACCGTTAGGGGTGTAAATGGTACCGGAAACATAATACCTATTTCCTACCTCCACAACGAAAAGTTGTGATTCCATTAGCCCACCATAACGTATCCGTTCTTAATAAGGTACTTGAGGACTTTCTTGACGCTCTCCTCGGGGGGCAGTCCTAATATCAAGGAGATGCTTTCAATGTGATGCAAAATACCGCCATGATCGACGGTATTACCCTTAATAACCCCTACATCACGCAAAAACCCGATGACGTCTTCAACAGTACCCATGGTAACAGAAAAGTGAAAGAGAAAAGTTAAAAACGTTTACTCAATAATTAAGAGAAGTGCGTGTACTGTACTGATCGCATTCGAAAACAGTCTCGCCGTAACGTGACCTTATTGTAAAACTACCCTGAACGAGAACGTCATATAGACGCCCGAACCATTTATGAGACCCCGTTTCATATACAAAAGTGAAATCGGGATTGTAAACGGTTAAAGAACCGTCGTCATTTATCTTGTATTTTACACCCTGTTCTTCGAGAACGAAGACGAGGTTTACGAGATCGACACAACCTACCTTATTTTTCGTCAGAAGTTCTTCGGTAAGCATGATATCACAGCTTATGGAACAACTTCTTAATATCATTGACCAGACCGGTAATGACATTAACATCGCTCTGAGGAACTTTGAATATCACCCTAGGAGTGATTATAGTGCCTATATCGCTTATACTGAACTGATACGAGTAAACAGCATACGGGTCGGGAGGTGCCTGAACTTGAACACCTGCCTCCTGCTCGTACTCCATAATCTCAACGTAATCATATATTATGGCATACAGATTATCATTTTCCGGAGTGACTTCGAGTAACTGTCCGTTGAGAGACTGAAGTCCTACGAAACCGTATTCGGGAGCGGAAATAACGGAGTTAGGAGGCAAAGCGAAAACGAAAGCGACTATAGTCTGACCGGAAGGACTTTTGAGCACGGCTAGAGAGTAGAGAGGTATGTTGTTTAAGTCGTTTATATATGACGATAGACCGTTAGCGAAATACACCTCAGCAAAGGCGTTACCAAAGACATAGGACGGGACTGTAGCGTTCTGACCGTTAATGTTTAATGAAGCACCTCTGAGAAGTGAAACGTAGAGAGTAGTGTTGGTCTTATTGACCATTATCCATGTGACCTGACCTTGAGCGGAATCGTAAGTATAATATAACGCTACCTTAGAGTCTTGATAGAGGAGTTGTGCATTGCTTGGGACTTGTGCAAGAGGACGGATATTTTTTAAATCTGCACGGAGATGCCTCATGAGAGGTAATAAGAGAAAGAGAATTAAAAAGGTTTCTATGTAGTGAGTTCTGCTACAACGAACTTTTCCTCAACTTCCCTAGCCCTAATAAGAACGTTCTTCAGCCCTGGGTTCTCCTTTAAGATTAAATTTTCGACACGTTTCACCTTCCTACCTTCAAGCTTACTTATAATATCTACAAGGATGTCGGCATACGTATCCCTGTCCATACTGTTGGGAAAATTACGTTGGACTAACACGCTTCCGTTATCATTTAAGACCACGACGGAGTAAACTGCCATGGAAATCGGGAAAAATTAATGGATACAGGAATTATAAATTTTACGGACGGTAAACGAACTCCTTAGGTAGGTACTTGAACACCTCATTGAACTCGTCATATGTGAGAGCGTACTTAACGGAACTAGTGCGAACTGCGTAACACCTCACCTCAAGCTCCCTGAGGTAACGTATATATCCAAAATTATACAATTTGCCGTTGGAATATACACTATATTCAGGAGTAAAGTTATCGTACCAGTCCTTAGCACAGAGGGAGTCATCATACTCCATGACGAGTACACGCACATCACGTGGATTACCGTGGAAACGTTCAGTATATCTGACAGCAAAATAATGAGAAGTGTAAGGACTCACACTCCAAAACGACAGGAGATTATCATCTCCGCCGGCTAACGAAACTCCGCTCCTCGATCTGACGTAATCATCGATAAGTGAAGTAGTTGTAGCACGATATATCAGTCTACCGTTCAGATTATAATTGTTCCAGAGCCTGAGAAAGTCAGCAAGACCGGGAATACATGAGAGGTCGTAAGTGATGTGCTTTGTACTATCCGTATTGCTCAGAAATGTACCGACCAGATATATAAACAAACGTACTTTGCCGGTATAACAGGAATCAAGGAATGCATCGTAATCCTCAGCGAGAGGATAAACGTACTTCCATTTAGACAACAAATCCAACTTAAGTGAAACATCTGAAATGATTTCCCTCACATAATTCGAACTCCACACCACAGCTTCACCACGTCAGACCATTTCAGTTCACCGGGATATAAAGTGACATAGCAAGAAAGCAAACTAGAGATGGCTTCATCCACGTATTGTTTGATAGGCTTATCAAGTATATAACTCTCACCGCAATAATGGATTCGATTATCGGGAGTCACCTTGGCTACGGGGACATTATTAATAAATACGTGGTCTTTAGAGAAAGTGACTATAGCGGGAATAGAACCCGTAAAATAACACGGAAGACCGTACCCGGAAAATGAAGGAACGGAAACACGACCGGGTTCAAAAGTTATACGGTTATCGAAAACACCGACGTTCAGAGTACTGAGTACGTCCTCGGGGATGAAAGTGAGGTAACCGGGTGACTCACCTACCATGAAAGAGAGCATCTTCTTGAGGGACTCGACGTCGGAAAAGCGGAGGTAAAAAGAGTCATAACGTGAAGCGACTTTCTTAACGATAAGAAAAGTAGCGAAGGTCGGCATGAACTTGAAGACCTCATCACACGAATTGAACACCTCATTAACAGCCTGTACACCATCGGGAGTATAGACGGTACCAGAAGCAAAGCACTTGTCCTCAACACCGATGGCAAATAACGAGACCTGCATAGTCACACCAATATATAGCCATTATCATGAATATATTGTAAAACTCTCGCAATAGCCTTATCAGGAGGCAAATTTAACGCTATAGATATCTGTTCGGAATAATGAATTATTCCATTGTATGAGACAGTATTACCACGGACGACCCCGTTCTCCTTCAAGAACATTATAACATCTTCGACGTCAGCCAAGGCTACCCGATAAAGTGAGGAAGAAAAAAGTTAAAAACCTTTCGATAAATATAGTAAGACGTGAAGCTCTTTTCGTTCAAAAAGTCGTACCAGAAGAAGTCACTGTTCATACAAACAAAGGCAGAAGTACCTCTAGTAATAGTAGTAGGAATAGGGAAAAGACATGTAGTAGGCATAGGAGAAATAGGAGATAAATCGGCAACCTATGAGAAGACGATACCATTATTTGTAAACCCTCCGGAACCCAGAGACGTAGCAAAAGAAATATTGAGAAGACTGGGAGTACCGCAAAACGAATGGGAAGAGATATTAAAGTCCGAAAGAACTTCAGAAATATGAATAATATTACTAAAACGAAAAAAACGTTGATAGGAAACTTATTCTCCGATTATGGCGAACTTGTCCTCAATCTTTAACACGAACTTACCATCTCTTTCAAAGAGTTCGGTCTTATATCCGAGAGCGGTAAAATCGTCGTTGAGCATCTTGAGATAGGCGTAAGAAAACTGTTTATCGGGTAATACTAACAAAGAAGAGCCGTCAGTGAGGACGAGACCGTGCATGAAGAAAAATGAATCAAAAAGAAATAAAAAGTTTACCGTGAAGCATGAACGGAGTATATGTTAATGATAACACCGAACAAAACATACAGAAAAACGTAAGCGAAAGTCAAATAGTAATAAGTATAACGAGACAGCGTATAATAGAGGAAATAAGGTACGGGAAGCGAGAAGAGGTTAATAATAATATTTGTAAGAGTGTCATGAAACTCAAGATAATCAAAAATGTCCTCATATAATATCCAAAGAGGAAAGAGAAAGAGAGCGAAATAATACATGTAGACAGAAACGTGAGCGTGAACCACGAGATAGTAAATCCAACCGTAAAGGAGATACAAAGCGATAACAAAACGTAACGTGTGGCGAATACGAATCAAGACTTCTCACCCGTGGCATGACCGGAATGAAACATAATAGCAGAAAACAATCCGATAAGTATGTAATCCCAATATTGATCATTGAGCAATTGAGGATTGAGTACAGTAAATAAAAGCATAAGAATAAATATTATTGAATTGACGAGATACGCAATAAGTCCGAAAGTACTCATGGCTCAAAATAAGAGAAAGTGAAACAAGTATTTATGCCTTGAGTTCTTGAACCCTTTCATGAAACCTTATATAGAACTTTTTGACGTAAGGGGTACGTAATACGGCGTTGGTAGTACTTAAATCTCGTGAGAATACGTGGCGTAAATGACGTGAATTTGGTACTACTTGGCATGCTTCGTTATATATCTATATTATATAGAGGGAGGGGAGAGAGGTACGCAGTCCAAAGTACATAAAACACGTACAGATACACCATACATCATACACGTCAGTCCATGTACAAATACACGTGTACGGTCTACAGTGTATAGTGTACATACAAAATAAAAATACACAGTAAAAAATACACAAACATGAAACAAATTGTTTGTTTACCAACAATAATACATACGTAATGTGTACGTGCGTGAATTTACATACAAATTGCTCTCT
>Ga0081529_115917_pt1 | contig 13312 bp, 14 predicted proteins | sample EchGeymetagenome_FD_71012 | JGI IMG/M metagenome (GOLD analysis project Ga0081529, IMG submission 71012) | Ferrous microbial mat and aquatic microbial communities from Echinus Geyser, Yellowstone National Park, USA - transect B T=78-80 C v2... ...
CATTAACAAAGCCTCGGACTATGTAGAAGGTAGATAAACCGTCAGATACGAGGAGAAGCCAGAATAACGATGCTTGGATAAATACTCCAGGTAAGCCTATACTTACCGTAAAACTTGCCAGTAGGTAAAGCGGGATGCTTGATACACCAATTATATTTAGGCCTCCTAATTCTGCATTACTCCAACTGTTACTAACCATTTCCAAAAGCCTCGGTGCCCTATCGAATATTATCGCATTTTCGCCCGTTGCCAACATTAGGCCCTTATGGAACCATATGAAGGTAAGCGTGGATGCTACAAGCAGGATCAAAAGCTGAGGCCTCAACGCCCTTCGAATCAGATCCCGAACCCTCATGGAGATTTCACCTATCAATCCATGCTATAAGGAATCCAGATAGCTTTGGCATGCGGAAGGAAATAGGCGTGAATAACATGGCCAAGAAAGTGGGTACGTAACGTATTCTGCTACCACGCCTTAGGAAGCGGAAGTACCCCTCTAACGTTAAAGTGTGCGCGGTTCCAGCCTCCAGTAACTGCATTATCCCAAGCTTGTTTAGTTGGATCAAAGATTCGAGGAGAATTATAGAAAGGGAGAGCTGATTCGCCAGTTTCTAAGAGCATATTTTTGCGGAACCATATAAAAATTAGCGTGGTAACAACTGAAAAGATTAAAGAAATATTTTTTGCTTCCTTGCGTATGAAACAAAATTCTCATTTCTCATAATGTGGATAGGTTTTTGAGCCAATCTGAAAATTGCAGGGCCTAAAAATGCGTTAAGCCATTCCGTATATTTGAAAAGTCCTTTGAGAACTCTAAAATATTTTTCCATATTTTTGATACCAAGACCTCTCAGAAAGCTGTAAAAAGGAAATATATGTGTGCCACTCCTTCTCAGAATTATCAAACCAGCTTTTGCTAGGGACTTTTCTATTTTGCTTGGGGTGTAGGGCTCTTCTAGACCGTATGGCCATGGAACTTTCAGCATTTTCCAAACCTTATACTTGCTTAAAGCGTTAGGAACGAAAATGGCGATAAAGCCCCCTCTTTTTGTTACTCTAGTCATCTCGTTAATTACCTGTTGACCCTCCTTATGTGCAAAGTGTTCAATTACTCCAGAGTTCCAGCTTAGGTCAAAACAATTTGGTTTGAAAGGTAAACATCGTACGTCTGCTAGAACGAATGCGGAATTACGTGCCTTTTGCAATTTCTTGGCGAGAGTGCTACTTATCCTAAGAGCCTCTCTGGAAAAATCTACTCCAATGAAGAATGTATTTTCTTTGATAAAGAGGAGGGATCGTTCAGCCACACCACATCCGCTTTCTAAGAATAGTGAAGCCTCATTTGGAAAATACTTACGTATTATTAGATTAATTTCAAACTCAATGATATCTGATACTTCCCATCTCGGGATATAGCCTCTCCATAACCTTTCCCAACGTTCTTGCTCGCTAGTTCCTATCAGGGTCATTCCAAGCTCCTAAATAAAATTTGATTTAAGAATGACCAAATTTAAAGACCTCTTCTGAGAAAAATTGTTGATATGTTTTCTATTAAACCATATCTGAATAGCTCCTTGTCTGAAATCACCCTCATACTCTGAATCTTAACTCTTTTTACAAAAGTCTTTCGAAGATTTTGGACAGCGTATCTTAGTGCTTTCAGATATGCGACTGTTTTCTTCTTTTTATTTGCCCCAATAAATGTTCTTAGTAACAAAATCAATAGATGGAGCGGTAAGTAAATAATCAAATTCTTTAAGCTATAATTCTTTATCATTGAGATTAAGCGGTTTCTATAAATGTAATACAAATTTATGGCAAGGTCTAATGCGCTCCTTGTAGTTGCTCCTTTATGGTAAACTATGGCATCAGGAGCGAAAATGATATCATAACCAAGTAGTCTAATCCTCCAACATAAATCTGTCTCTTCAAAGAGCAAGAAGAAATCAGAGTCAAATCCACCAGCCTTTACAAATAATTCTTTGCGTATGAGCATTGCTGAGCCACCAGTTGAGAATATACGTATCCCTGAGTCATATTGTCCGTTGTCTATTTCTCCGCCTCCCCTTGGTATCACTAAGCCTATGCAATTCATTCTAACACCAGTGCAATCGATTATTCTAGGGTTATCCATTTTTAATACTTTAAATTGTAGCATACCGACTGCTGGATTAGCCTCTATAACCCTAATAGCTTTTTTTAACCATTGAGCGTTAACAAGTGTATCTTGGTTAATAAATGCGATATAATCACCTTTAGCATATTGAACTCCTATGTTGTTTCCCATTGCAAAACCGAGATTTACTTTGTTTCTAAAGACTCTCAAAGCTGAATTATTACCGTGCTTAGTTAAAACATTTTCAATGCTTCCATCGGTAGATGCGTTATCAACAAGTATTACTTCAAAACTCGGATAATCCGTCATCAACAAAGAATCAATGCAGTTTTCTAGTAGTTTTGCTCCGTTAAAACTTACGATTACCACTGAAATGAAGGGCCATTTTTCTAAACCATTCATAGCCGAGCCTTTCTTGCAACAATAATAAATTGTTCAGCGGACCATAAATGAAAATGTCTAATTCCCTGATAAATCAGCCAATGCATAATTCGTTTCGGGGGAGGGGGAGATAGTACATAATCTAAGGCAATGATTTTATAGCCCGCGCTCTCAAATAATTGTTTAATCGATTCCAGGGTAAAAAATCTAAGGTGGGTCTTGTCTAAAATACCGATATCACTATATTGAAAGCGACCACGAAGCAAGTTTAGTCTAATAACCCAGTTAGCTACATTTGGGATAGATGCGATAACTTGCCGTCATTAGATAAGTACTTCCTAAATCTAAGTAAAACTAAATCTGGACGCTTTAAATGCTCCAAAATATCTCCGTAAATGTGAACATTAAAGTATCCGTCAGGATATGGCAAATGATTAATACTTTCTACATCTGCAATAATTACATCGTGTATTTTCGTTCTTGCAATTCTGGCCGCCTCTTCATCAATTTCTATCCCAATTACTTCACATCCAATTTTCTTTAAAGCTTCTCCTAAATAGCCAGTTGCACAACCTATGTCAAGAACGCGTTTATTCTTCCCTACTAATGCAAGTATTTTAGAGTGGCTTGAGCCCCGAGTACTACTCCAAACATATCTTTCAGCTACTTTCCTTGTTGGTTCAAAATACATCAGTTATCCTTCACTTCATCTTTTTATTTTTCACTTGGAAGGTTAGCACCTTAACTCTCCTGATATAACTAAAATACTCTTTTAGGCTGATTGAAAATCTTTTAAGGAGTTGTCGATCACGAAACTTTCTTATCCTTTGCATTTTATGTCTTTCTATAACGTTGTCACGCATATTAACCAAAAAGAAGCAGATTGCCTTAAAAAGCGAGTATATTGGTATGACGTTGCCTCTAAAAATGTTAACTAAGGCTCTTAAGAAGTGAAGGGCTAAACATGTCGGACAATATTTTATAAGAGATTTTATCTCATAATTCTTGAATACCATCCTTAGCGCTTTACTGAAGTGATATTCTGAAACACTTTCACTTATGGTGACTTCCCTTACATTTGAAGGTTTAAATGTCCAGTGATAAACAACGGCCTTGGGCGCTGTAACTATTCTATACCCCGCCAGCCAAATTCTCCAGCAGTAGTCGATATCATCTATGTTATGCGTGAGTTTTTCATCGAAGCCACCTATCAAATCTATAACTTCTCTCTTAACTACGAGCCCCACAGCTCCAGCTATTGTATCCCTCACGTCGTCGTATTGTCCGAGGTCTTTTTCCCATAAACCTACATTAACCACCCAGCCAGTATGTGGAAGAATTAATAAGCCAGCAGCCTGTATCCTATCTTTTTCATTTATATCCCTAACTTTGCAATAAACGGCACCTATTGAACTATTGGATGTTAAGACTTTTAGCGCCTCCTTGAGCCAGTTGGGCTCCACCTCCATATCAGTCTCTATAAAGGCAATGTAATCGCCATTAGCTACCTTTATCCCTATATTCCTGCTCGCTGCCGGCCCCAACCTTTTGGGATTCTTAATAATTTTGAGGCGCTTATCATAACCAAAGTTTTTTCTGACATACTCTAAACTTCCATCGGTTGAGCCATCATCAACAAGTATAACCTCAAAGTTAGGATAATCAGTAGCCAAAATTGAACGCAGGCATTTACCAATAAATCTCATACTATTATAGCTTGGAATTATGATTATAACTTTAGGCATAAGTGAATCACTCAACAGCATAAAGAGTGTCCTCTAAGAGGAAATCCATAAAAACTTGGGACTTTCACCTTAGGTAAAGCCCGTTGAACTCTACTTCTTTCTATGAACGTATCACGAAGGTTCACAAGATTCCAAACAAAGCCTCTAAGTATACCCCTCGTAGCAAAACAATCGTTATGTTTTCCTATCATAAGAAGAATTCTAGCACAATGAAAAAGTGAGTTTAATGGTAGGTAGGCAAGCAGTTTCAACGGACCACAGTTCTTCAAAACCGATCTTATCGAGTTCTTGGTCAAGTGAAAGTTAAAATCGTATGAGGAAAAGCCTGCGCTAGCCCTCATCTCGGGTGGCTTAGTCCAGTGATATACTATTGAGCGTGGAGCTAAGAGTATTTTATACCCCCTCAACCAGGTCTTCCAGCTAAAGTCGAGATCCTCGGTATACTTTGCCAGACATTCGTCGAAACCTCTAACCTCAAAAAATACATGTTTCTTGACGGCTAACGCTGCACTCAATCCGCATATCTCTATCCGGCCGAGCTTTACTTCGTGGATATTATTCCCTTGCCTTATTGGAACAGCTAAGCCGAGATACGGTATTATCTTTACCCCAGCCACTTGAATTATATCCCTATTCCTATAATCTAGCAACAAGCTTTGAGCCGCGCCAACCTTCTCATCGCTCGTCAAGATTTCAACTAAATTTTTCAGCCAGCCTAATTCAACTTCAGTATCGTTATCCAAGAAGCAAATAATATCGCCAGTAGCGACCTTAGCTCCCGTATTTTTCGCAGCTGCAGCTCCTTTATTATCTTGGCGGATAAGTCTTACACGATTATCTTGACCGAATCTTTCTTCTACCAGTTCCGCGCTACCATCTGTTGACCCATCATCTACGACTATTATTTCGAACCTTGGATAATCGGTAGCCAATACCGTTCTTAAGCAACTTTCTATGAATTGCTTTCCGTTATAGTTTGGTATTATTACCGAAACAAGTGGATATTTCTGGTGAGTGGCGCTCATTTTCCTGCTTTGTAGCTTATTATGAATAATTGGCCCGATAGTTTAGGATGAAGGTACTTTAACGTCGTAATTAGTTTGTCTCTCCAATTTTTGGCATTCTCTCCTCTTAAACCTATTAGGATGAATTTATTTGAGAGCTTATACATCAGTCTTTTAATTCTGCGCATGCTTTTTTCATCAACATGAAGTGATGAAAATATTGAACGTATCATGATTCGGTAAATTCTTGAAAGTAGAGAAATGAGAAACTCAACCTAAGGAGTACTTATTATACTTTTACCACCATTCTTCAGTACTCTGTAAACCTCGTCTATGGCCAAGATGCTGTCTTTCTTGTCCAAGTGTTCTAAAACTTCGAGCATTGATACCTTGTTGAAACTCATATCTCTAAAAGGAAGGTATGTAGCGCTAGCGCGAATTATATCTGCATTTTTCAGAGCTTCTATGTTCATCTTCGCTATATTGACCGCAGCGCGCGAGTAGTCCACCCCAACTGCCCATTGGCACCTTTGCGCTACCTCCCTTAAAAGGGTGCCACGTCCACAACCAACGTCTAAGATAACGTCGTTAGCCTGAATGCCTAGCAAAACTAAAGCCTTCCTCTCATGTTCTGAAACGCTATGTAAATCACTATAAGAGCTTTCATAATACCTTAATGAGTAGTAATCCGGTCTAGAAGTTCTTCTGAACATCTTTGTATGCAATCAAGTATATGGCCAGTCTACTTGAGAAGTATGTAATAGGTGCTATAAGATATGGAATTAAACTCAATAGGAGCCTCAGAAGATTAGGAACACTACGCATGAAACCTTGTGGACCATAAGCTAATTTTAAGCCTTGAAATCTTACGCAGTAGCCCCGTGTCTTGAAAAATTGCGGCATAAATCCAGATTTATGAACTTGAAAAGGATTGTTATAACTTTCTGGTTCTAATGGTAGATAAGGTATATAACCTATAGGAGTTCCTATTACTACTCGTAGCTTACTGATTTTTTCTGCATTCTCCAGTAATTTTATCCCTTCAATCTTGTTCAAATGCTCCAAAACTTGGGAGCAAAGCACCCCATCGAAGCTCTTTGGCTTTATTGGGAGCCACCTCGCGTCTGCCAATATAAAATCATCATGTGATTTCCTCTTCTTTGCCTCCTGTAAATAGGGCAAATATAACTCTAAGCCTACACTGTATACATTAATCCTCTTTCTTAGATTCATCATAAGCTCACCATTACCACTAGGTCAAGGATACTTTTACAACCTTTCAAGAATCTTGCTACGATGTCTGTGTAAGATAATGGAAGATATGGAAATAACTTTTTAACAAAGACTTTCAAATTAAAGAGTTTCCCTAAGTCCTTCAAAGAGACCTCGCCAATATTCTTTGATGAAGTGAAATTTCAAATACCTGAGACCTAGCCAAGTGTAATATATTGAATAAATAGGCACAAATAAGATCAGAAATACCATGAAATTTGAGAGTCTGGCGTGCTTTTTCATGAATATAATCCTATTCCTAGCTATGTAGTAAGACCTACTGAGCAGACGCAGCTCCTGACTTTTTGAATCTATAGGAATCTTATGCCAAGCCTTAGCCCCTGGTACGCATACCACTTTATAGCCAGCCTTCCTAATCCTGAAGCAAAAATCTGTGTCTTCATAAGTAGCGAAGAAAGTTTCATCGAACAAGCCTACTTTATCAAGGACCCTCCGTTTCACCATAATAGGTGCAGGTATAACTTGCACTTCAAAGTATTTTGTATAGGTTACTTTGTCATTAAAGCTTATTTTTCCTGTTAACATGCTTATGGAGGTGCCAGCAGCCCAAACTTTACTTGGCTCATCGTAATAATAAATGATGGGGCCAGCTATACCTATTTTAGGGTCGACCCTTACGGCTTTCAGAAGCTCTTCTATCATTTGTTTATCGACTATCATATCGTGGTCTAAAAAGAGTAAGTAATCACCTCTAGATTCGATAGCACCTCTATTCCTTCCTCCAGTAACTCCTAGATTCCTATCATTTATGACTATTTTTACATCTGGAAAAATCTGCTTGACAGTATCATATGTGCCATCTATAGATGCGTTGTCAACAACTATAATCTCTAAATTAGGATAGGTTGAGTTCTTTAAGGAATTCAAGCATAACAACAAATCATCTTTCCTGTTAAATGTTGGTATTATCACTGAAACTAGAGGTTCAGTAGACAAGATGTTACTTCTGCCTTTTACCATAAATTACCCTGAATCTGCCCCTTCAGCAAGCTGGTGCTGGATGTTCCTGTAATTTGAGCAAGTATCTTAACAAAGACTTTGACATGAAAAGCCTAGATTTAAGCTCGGCTAGGATTAAATCTGGTAAGCAAGAAGTTAATATATTGCTGATGAAGTTTCTAAAGATTAGAGCATTATCTAGGATGTAGATGCGAAATCCCTCTTTTATTAAACGCTCAATGACATAACGGAATGATGACGCATCGTGAGTTTCCACAACCACCTCTCTTATCTTTTTAATCATTGAAAAACCTCTCAGCACAGACTCTTCGTTTCCCTCCACGTCGATCTTAACAACATCAGCGTGGTTCACCCCTAAGTTTAGTAATAATTTGTCTAATGTGACTGTCTCGACCTCGATTCCCTCAGAATCTGACAAGTGCGCATCCACATTGGAGCCAGCTAGCAAAGCTTTTCCTTCATACGAAGAGACTGCCTTATTCACTAGAAACACATTCTTAAGATTATTGACCATGACGTTTAATTTTAATAAAGAAAAATTCTTAGGGTGTGGCTCTATTGCAATAACCTTGCCTGAATTTCCTGCTAGCGTTGATGCGTGAAGAGTGAAATCTCCAGGAAAAGCGCCAACATCAATAACTATATCCCCTTCACTTATATGTAGAAATCCATATTGCAGTTTAGCCATGTAAGGCACATAATAACCAAATCTGTTAGCGGGTACTATATATTTTAGCTTACCGCACTTCACATGATAATATTCAATCGGTAATTCCATGAGTTCATGCTTTGTACCTTTCGCGTAGCAACGATGTAGCCACCGGCAATAGCGCGTGCTGAGCTATGAAATAAGCATTTCGAAAAAGAATTATTGACAAGCCTTAGCGCACTCCGTGAGAAAACTAGGCTCAACCTTGCTTAGGGCCATAATGGTTTCAGTTCTTAATTAGTGAGATTATCGCGTCTAAAAGCTCCTTAGCCCTCTTATCCCAGTCCCATTCTTTAGCTAATTCTATTGCTTCCTTTGAAAGCTTCATGTAGAGGTCTTGATCATTAAGAAGTTTGAGGATATTCTCGGCAAAGCCTTTTAAGTCGAAGCATGGTGTCTTCAACATTCCTTTAGGATAATAAGTTCTTAGAGCAGGAAGATCAAAGCTTACTCCAGGAAGTCCGCATGCCATAGCTTCGCAAGGTGCCATTCCACCACTGTCGTATATTGCTGGGTGAAGAACGATTTTAGCACTCTTGAAGATTTTTATTTTTTCACTTCCATCTGTGAAGCCATATAATGTTATGTTGTTTTCTAAATTGAGAGCCTTAATTTTCTTCTTGATTTCTTCCTCTAAATAACCTTCACCAATCATTGCAAGTTTTGCGTTCGGTTTCACTTTTACGACATAGTTCCATATATCAATTAATTCTCGTACACCTTTCTGAGGGTGAAAACGTCCTATGAAAACGGCGTCAAACCTCTTTTCGGTCGGTTCTGGTATTGCCGATGGTAAACTTGTATCTATGCCTCCTTTAACGGCGATAACATTATTCGATGTGAGCCTCTTTTTATCTATGAATCTCCATCTATCTAACTCATTTGTTACCCAAACTATGTTTGCATATTTTCTTACTATGAAATAAATTGGTCTTTGTAAGAGGTAATATGCAAGATTCCTTAATCTCTCTATACCTCGATATGGCGACCTTTTTTGGAAAGGATTAGGTGCGAAAATGTAAAAGCTTGATACCCATATAACTCGTTTATTGCGTAGCAACTTCTTAACTATTATCGGTATTACATCCGCAGGAAATTCTGACGCAGAAATTATTACATCTCCTTCAATCCATGAAAGGTTAATCAAACTCCTTATAATTACATTAGACATGTAAAGTAGTTCCTTAATAAAGCTGTATTGTCCGCCTTTATCTACCAAGATAGGTGCTATAGCGTTTGTGTATATCTTATTTATGTCTTCTTTTGATACGTACCTTCTGAGCATTAACCAGCCACTCATCGTGGTAATTATATATGTCTGAGCAACTTTTGAGCAACGCTTAGCAAATTCAATCCATATCCTATCACCACCGCTTAATCCTGGATTTCTCCGACCACTACCAGCTGTAAGTGCGATTATAAGGATCTTCATATCTATTGCAACTGAGGATATAATGTAGCTTTAAAAGTATCTTCAAAGGCTCTCTTAAAAATCGAAGCCCAATTCCAATTATCATACTTTTGCGCTATTTTTTTTGCACCTTCTTTGAGTTTTTCCACTTTACTTGGTTCTAGCAATATTTTTAGAGCCTGAATTAGAGATTCTAGATTATAGTTTATCACAATGCCTGCATTAAAAAGTTTGACTTCAGTTGAAAGTTCTAAAGTCCAAGGAACCCGTGTTACAATTAACGCGAGACCTGATGCAAGATACTCCTTAGGTTTTATTGGGTCAGCGGCCCACTCTTTTGAGAAAAGATGAGGAGGATATAAGGCTAAACCTACATCGTATAGGGGCAAAAGTCTCATAACTTTTTGATGTTCTACTAAACCAACAATATTAAATAATTTATCTAAGTTGTTCTTTCTAACGAAGTTCTCCAAAATGGGCTTATAAGGTCCATCTCCTATCACAGTAATTTCTAACTTGAAGAGAATCTCAGGAGGTAGCGATGCCATCGCATCTATTAAAAGCTTAATTCCCGATCTTTCAGAGAGGTCACCAACAAATATTATACGCAATTTTTCTTCAATTTTTCTTTCTTCTTTAATCGATCTATGCATAAAATCGAGTTTAACACCGTTAGGAACGACTAAGATTTTGTTTGGGTTCACCATGAACTTTCTTATATAAATCTGTGCAAGCAATTTAGAAACACACCATATTTTATCTGACTTGTGTAACGATAATCTATGAAACAGTTGGTACAAAAAATTTGAAAGATAACCATTAAATGTCAAATGATACATATGCGAGTGCATAATTACATAGTTTACCTTTTTAATGAGCTTACATAAGATTCCTGCTACAGCGTTAATTGGATTAAAGCCTATAAATACTACATATTTAGATTCTTTTACGAGTAAAATCGTAGCAAAAATGGTGATAACAGTCTCTATGAGATGGGTAATTAAGGTGTAACTAGTCATCTTAAACTTATATTGTTTAGTCAAATATCCAGCTTGATATTCTTCAATAATCGAGTACTTAGCGCTCTTCGAAAAAAGAGGGTGACGGATTACTAGTAATCTATTAGCTTTTTGCTCTCGCAAGAACTCAACAAGGGCCTCTGATGGACCATATGTATGATAATGAAATGAAACAACGATTGTTGACTTATTAATAATCGATTTCAGATCCATAACTTAAATGGAGACTTTTATAGCCTCTTAATTACTTAGAACGAAGTAGTATAGAATTTAACTTCTCTACGTGATTACTCCAACTCAGCTTATTAGAAAGTTTTATTATATTGAGTTTCATTGACTCAAAAATTTCATCATTTGTAAAGAAAATTTCTATCTTTTCCGCTACCAAATCATAGTCAATCTCATCGAACACGAAACCATGCACACCATCCATTATTATTTCTGAAATTCCAAGCCCTTTATTAGTGATAATGGGTAAACCAAAACTTATTGCCTCAAGACACCCCTGCCCAAAACCAAGCTCATGAAAGCCAAATCTTATGAAAGCCCTACTTTTTAAGTAAAGCTTATTAAGCGCCTTTTCACTAATAGGACCCGTAACTTCTAAGTTCCTAATACCCTTTTTCTTCACTAATTCTCTAAATGCATGCTCCTGCTTAGAGTCAACCCATGAGCCAGCCAAGATTAACCTACCAATATTAAGGCGCTTTGCTATTTCCAAATAAATATTTGGTCTTCTGCCAAAATCCCACAAAGCTACACTTAAAGCTATTCTATCTTTTTTTACTTTGTTTATAATATCAATTGACTTAGGATGACAACCTTGATATAAAATTTCGACATTTTTCGTAACCCTTTTTAGTGCTTCTGCATTAGCTTTAGAATTTGTAAATATGTAGTTAGCATTTTTCAACACTTCTTTTTCTAGGGCAAAAGGTAACATGAATTTCGCTTGTAAATTAGGTCTAGAGAGTAGAGTTTCGTGAATATATAGATAGTACGGTTCTCCTTGCAAAATCTTCCTGACAAAACCTCCAATGCCTGCAAATTGATCGTGAAATATTACTGCATCAAAGCCTCTCAGTTTGAGTGATTCTTTAATAATTAAGTCTAGATCTATAGTAGCTTGCGGGCCTCTTTGTGGAGCATAGACATGCGTAAAATGGCGAAGCATAAATCTTGTAAAACTATCTCTATGTCCTTCATTTGCAACCCGATAGCTTAAGTCTTGTAGGGAATAATCACATGGTAAAGAAGATCTTCGAAGGAAGAGCAATAAAACGTCATGACCTAGCTGTTGTAGCCCTCTAGCCTCTTCTATTGCAATTCTCTGAACTCCTCCTGGCCAGAGCAATCTTACAATTATTGCTATCCTCATATCGACCTAACTGCGTACAATAATTTTATGCCAGAGGTTCTGTTAGCGGGAGCTACTGGGTGCAGGCCGAGTCCAAGCGCATATTTTAAGATGAGAGTTGTGACGGGAAAGTCCAGCCTCAATTCAGTATTTACGAATGATCTAAGATTTGTGAGTATTCTCTTAAGGACTCTAAACGGAGAAAGGCTCCATTCGCTTACGGTAAATCCTTCTTCCTCAAGTCTACCACGAATTATCGAGCTTGTCCCATGGTGGCACTCGACCATGAGCTCTCTCACATTTCTTAAGAAGTCGCCATTTAATGTTTTAAGCTCTTCTCCCTCTATATCCATTTTTAAAACGTCAAAACCGTCCAAGCCAAACTCCTTGATCATCTCATCAATTGTCGTTACTTTAATAGAAGCTCCTTCATATGAGAGAGCCGCGAAAGGGCCTCTCCCACAAATGAAACCGTCACCAACATAATTCGACAGCGCTTTGTTGATGAGTATAACGTTTCTTGCCCTATTTAGTCTGACATTCCTCCTAAGGTGCTCAAAGTTTTCAGGCTGTGGTTCAACGGCTATGACGAGCTTCGCCTTCTTAGCGGCCAATAAGGTAAATATTCCAACGTTTGCGCCAGCATCGACAACTACGTCTGAGCTACTAATATGTGAGAGGAGCTGGTCGTACTCCCCCACGAAGCAAATGCCGTAGTAGGCCCAGAAGCATTCGGTCTCCTTTGGTATTATGAAGTTTAAGCCTCGAAATTTCAGCATGACTTCCTCATCCTTTTTCTTTGATGACATATTACCTAGTTAGTGCTACTTGTACATGTTAGATCTTGCTTATGAGCTCCACTACTCGCTTCTCGTATGTATGCTTATCATGTGCCTTCTCTTGGGCCCCTTTGCTAACGGTCCTCCTTTCTTCCTCATTACGCAGATGGTATTTCACCAACTTCGGAAGCTCGCCTTCGTCTGTGTAAACAACCAGCTCTTTGCCCATCTCAAATAACTTCTCTATTCCATATGCGTAATCAGTAAGTAAGAAAGATCCGCATCCAGTAGCTTCGAACGTTCTCATGTTAACCTTATAGGGCAGATCGTCTTCAACATGAATATTGAGAACTATTTTCGCTGAATTGAACGTTTTGACCATTTCAGGCCCATAAATTCCATCTCGAACATTGTTATTTCTCATAAAATACCTCCAGTAAGGTCCATAAACTTTGACTTTTATTCCAGCCTTCTCCAAAGCTTTAATCAACCTGGCTCTCCTTCGAGTATAAGTTCCAACGAAAACTACATCCAAATT
>Ga0081529_119919_pt1 | contig 13307 bp, 12 predicted proteins | sample EchGeymetagenome_FD_71012 | JGI IMG/M metagenome (GOLD analysis project Ga0081529, IMG submission 71012) | Ferrous microbial mat and aquatic microbial communities from Echinus Geyser, Yellowstone National Park, USA - transect B T=78-80 C v2... ...
CATTTATTACTTATGATGAAGATTTGAAAAAAATAGCTAAAAAATATAATGTAAAAGTTTTAGAACTGTGATTTATAATCTGGTATAATTCATGAAACAAAATCTATAAATATTGTTTTATATATATAACAAAATCTTGAATATTTGGTATAGTAACTATACCATTTTTATAAAAATTTGGTATAAAAAATATCCTATTTTGAATATATAAAAAGTGTAATATAATCTCTGAATAGTTGTTCCATCCTTGGAATTTATTTTTTCATAGGTAACTGCTAATATAAATATTTCTAATTAATATAAGCAAATCCTTATAAATTGAAAATAAAAAGTTTTATATATTTAACTCACTTAAAATTTATAAATTTCAAAGTAGTACATATAAGGCACATAAGATTCAAATTTTGAAAAAGGTCTTATTATATACTACTTTGAAATTTATAAATTTTAAATATAGACGATGCTTATAAAGTATGAATCTTTATTATGTTCAAAATCCTTATTGAAATGAAATCATAATAAAGAATATTAAAAAATTTCGATTCATATAGAAGTTTTATGATAAATGGTCAAATATTATTTAATAAAATGTTTATGATTGATTATAAAATATCTGAATTTTTTTATAAAAAATTAATGGATAGATTAGATATTGTTTATACAATTGATGCAATATCGTATTTAATAAATTTATCTTTTATTTCATATATATTATTTTTCATTAATTTTAGTTATATTTTCCTTTTTATTATATCTACTGCAATAACTTATTTGTTAAAATTAATATTTAATAGAAAAAGACCATATTATTTCTTCGATAAAAGATTTGCTGTATTGGTTTATGAAAATCATTCTTTCCCAAGTGAACATACTATTATTGCAATCTTATCTTTCATAATAACTGGAAATTTGTTATTATTGATAACTCCAATATTGAGAATTATTACTTTAAAACATTGGTTATCAGATGCAATATTTACTATAATTTTGTCTTTTGTTTTTTACTATTTTTTCAGTTCAATAATTAATTTTTATGGATTATTTATTCATTGATAAATATATTAAAATAAACAAGATCGTAAAATCTACTAAAAGTTAGATTTTAGATACATCTTTTTTATAAAAGAAACCACCGTTTCTGGGTCTACAACTCTGTCTATATCAATATATTCTCCATTTTTCATTACAAATCTAACTAGGCCAAATGTATATGTAAGAAATTCTCCTGTAGTAGATAAAATAGTGCGTGTTGATCTACCAGTTTCAGTCCATGTCCTGATTATAAATACATCACTTATGTCACTCCATGTGAAAATTATCTTATTGTTTTTCCATACACCACTTTTGTTATACCAGTATATTGTTGATAGAATTCCGTATTTTCCAACTGATAGAATATCTGCAGGTTCTGGAGGTATTATTGATTTTATTCTTTTTATTTCATAAATTAGAAATATACCTATTAAAATGAGTATTATACCCGATACTGTATTTCCCAGAATAAAAGATAGAAAGATCATAAATACTAAAACTGGCATGATTATCCTTGCTATCTTTTTTACGATGTCCGTATCCATATATTTCATTTTTCTTTTATATCTAAAAAATTTTCTGTTTTAACTTTAAACTTTATGGGAATTAGTCATAAAGCTACCTTAAGTAAAATAGATTTTTACTAAGTACTTAAGGTGAAATAAAGGCAAACTTTACAAGTTATAAAAGTTATAATTCTTTCTTTCGATTTGGAAAATATTTTAGTAGAAATTTCGGGAATTATTATTCTTTTCTTATCCTTAAGGATGAGAGTTCTTCAAGATCTTAGATGTTAGCGTAGTCCTAGGCAGGACAAGATTTCTTTAACCTTTTTGTAACTCATTTGCCCTGGGGCTGTTTCTAAACCCTTATCGAGGCTTGCGTAAATAAGTTCTGATCCTAGTGTAGCGAAGGCTATCCTTTCAATTGGATCCGATCCAATGGGCATGATAGCAAAACTTTTTCTGGCGAAGTGTGCTAGAAGTTCTTTGTAACCTTCTCTTGCGGTCACTGCCAGTTTCTTTATCCAGGCCTCCTCGAAGCCCTTAAAGATTTCCTCCACTTCCTTTATACTAGGAACTCTGTCAAAGAAGTGAGCAGATACTATTTTCCCTTCGAACGGGACGTCTTTTCTCTTCCTCAAGAACCTGGCTTCTACATCGTAAAGCACCCCCATGTCATGAAGTTTCTTGTAAAGTGAAGCCTTCCAATCTTCATCTACCTCCTTGACTCCTCCCTCGCTGGGATCTCTTACAGTTATAATAACTCTATCTTTTATATCTTCGATTAAGGATGGGTCAAAGTCCTCTGGTTTCTTCAGGTAGTCCAGTCTGAGCTCTACTAGGTCAGAGTCTAGAGTAGGAACTAATTTTACGTCTTCTAGACTCCTCACCGGTAGGGCAATGACTAATTTCATCATAGTGAGATTAAGTAGTTGACAGAGAATAATATGTTTGCTAAGGTTAAGAAGGAAACTGAATTTTCCTCACCTTGAAAGGCAATGCTTTTTGCTCTATTAACTCTATGTTTATAATCTTATTTAAATATTTTTATTGACAATGTACTAAACAAATAGTAATTATTTAATTAAGAAATTATTATCAAGATATGACGAAGATTGCAACCCTTATTAAATTTTCATACACAAAAATATATGATATCAGATGACATACAACAAAAATCTCAAGAAGAGCATAGAGGCGGACTTGATGAAATATTACAGTTTGGAGATAGTTTAGTAGAAGCAAAGATGGAATATCATGAGAAAATTGTAAGAATTTCATTACAGGCATTGGCAAAATATATGTTCAATGGAGCGATAAAAGGACCACATATTTCAGTAAACAAAAATGGAGAAAGCTATATGTATTTGGACGGAATTAAACGTTCAAAAAGATCAATACATAGATCAGTAGGAAAAGACTCGTATATTGAAGAAGTTGTATATGATCTTAGAGGTGTAGTATATATTAAAGATGATAAATTAAAATTAGAATTAGTTAGGGGAGACGCCTTAGGGAAAGATACATATGGATATGGTATGGTTGGAGTAATAGAAATGGAAAAAGATGAATATGAAAGACAAAAGATGGGCTTATATTATTTAAGAAAATTATCAAAAATTGATGAAATGTTACCTCTTGCTATTTGGCTTTTAGAAAATGAATTGTATGAAAAAGGTATCGGTGAAAGAAAAGGAATAGAAATGGAATACAATATGTTAACTGGTGACCTTAAGATTAAAGTATGTGAAGACGCTATTATAGAGAATTCTGAACATGACGTAGGAAGAAAATGTATTGAATTGGAAGGTAAAAAAGGACGGGCTGAAATATGGTTCAATACAAAGTATATTATAGAAAAGGATATTATAGAACATGAAAAGCCTATTATAGAAAAATATATTATAGAGCATAAACCAATTTTCTTAGAAAAAGAAAAAATTCCTTCAGTGCTTGATTCTATGTTGAGTGAAGAAACATTGAAGCAAAGATATAAATTATAAGAGCATTTAGAAGATCATATGGAAAAAGAAACAAGGAAAATGCTTTCTGATAGAAATTAGTAGTAATAAAAATATTAAAAATTTATTATTTTTCTATTATACTTAATATTTTTTTCAATATTTCTTCAGGTTTTTCTTCTCCATTAATATATATTATATTATCATTAGGAAATATTTCCTTTAATTTTAAGAAATTTTCCCTTACTTTTCTTAAAAATTCAATATTTTCATAACTTGTAATATTTTTACTCCTTAAATTTATTCTATCTACCGCAATTTTTGGATCAACATCTAATATAAAAGTAATATCTGGTCTGATTATATATTTTGATACACATTTTAACCATTCAATATTTATACCTTCATATAAAATTTGATAAGAAAATGTGGAATAAATGCTTCTATCAGAAATAACAATATAATCACTGTTTAAATATTTCTTTAAATCAATGTTTTTTATACTTCTATCAGCAGTAAATAATAATGCCAATAAATATCCATAATCTAAATTTTTTTCATGTTCTTTTAAAATTATTTCTTTTATTTTTTTGGATAAATCATTATCATATGGTTCTTTTATTAATATTATCTTATTATATCTTTTAGATAATTCATTATATAATAAATTTGCAATTGTTGTTTTTCCAGAACCATCGATCCCCTCAATTGCAATATATCTATATTTTTTAATCATTTATTTTTCTTTTAAAAAAATTTTATAATCTAATTATATCACCATTCTTTGGTGCATATGAGTATATTCCAAATTTCCTGTATATTTTTGATGCTAGTTCATATGGTTTTGGTATTTCACCATGTACTGTAATAACCTGTTTTGGTTTTGGTCTTAGATATTTAATAAAAGACATTGATTCAAAATTATCTGCATGACCAGAAAAAGCTTCATATTTATTTATCTTCATTTTTATATTTATTTTTCTATCATTCAATACAACTTCTCTTTGTCCATCTAATATTGTTCTACCCAAAGTACCCTGTGCTTGATATGAAACAAAAGCTAATAAATTCTTTTCATCTTCCGCAGCATAACTAAAATAATCTAATATAGGACCACCTTGCATCATACCAGATGTTGCAATTATTATTGAAGGTTCTTTTGATGTTATAATTTGTTCTCTTTCTTTTTTACTTGCTCTTATTACATTTTCTCTTTCAAATGGATTTTTTCCAGATTCTATTTTTTCTCTAATTTCTTTACTTAAAAATTCTGGATATGCTGTATGAATCATCGATGTTTCCCAGACAATTCCCTCTAAATATATATTTACTTCTGGCAATGTCTTATTTTCAATTGCATTTAGTAATGTTAATAAAACATCCTGACCTCTTCCAATTGCTAATACTGGTATTAATACTTTTCCACCCATTTCAATTGTTTCCTTTATATCATGAATAAATAATGCTTCATTTTCTTCCCTTGATGGATGTTTGTCATTAAATCCACCATATGTACTTTCAATTATTAATGTTTCCAATCTTTGATATATTGTATTTGGTCTTTCTAATAAAGGCATTTTATTAAATTTATAATCTCCAGTATATAATACATTATGTTTTCCTTCAATATTTATATGAGCCATTGAAGATCCTATTATATGATTAGCATTGTGGAATGATATTTTTATATCACCGGTTATATCAGTTACTTCAGAATAATTTAATGTAATAGAATGTTTTAAAAATAATTTAACTTCTTTTGTTGTAAATATTGGATTTTTACTTTGTTTATTGCTTACTTTTAAATAATCTAACAAAACTAGAGCTGCAACATCTCTTGTTGGTTCAGTTAAATATACAGTCCCCCTCCATCCAATTCTAAATAAATATGGGATAAATCCAACATGATCTAAATGAGCATGTGAAATAATTACAGCATCTAGATTCTGTATATCGAATTCTGGGATATTTAATATTGGATATCTATCTTCTGAATAATTTCCTGCACCCAGACCGCAATCTAATAAAATATTGCTTTCTTTTGTTTGTAATAAAAATGAAGATCTTCCAACCTCCCTTCCAGCACCTAAAAAAACAATTCTATAATGATCTAATTTTTGTGGTTTTCTTTCCAATATTTTTTCCCCAACTTTATTTAAAAATTCAGATTTATATAAAGAATTTTTATGTAAATATGATCTGATAACATTTATTATTTTTGAAGATTTTAATGGTGCCCTCTGTATTATAATATTACATAGTGTTTCTTCTCTCAATTTGTTAATTAAATTTAAATCAATTTTCTCTGGTTCATACGTCTCAATATATAATATAGATCTATGTTTTTCAAGATATATATCTTTTATTTTTATTCCATTTAATATTTCTTTTGCTTTTTCCTTAATGTAGTCTTTTCCCTTCAATAATCTTGGATTTATCCTTATTTCAATCCTTTTTTTATACTTCTGTGCCAAATTTTTTCCAATTTCAACCCCCCTTATAAATAGATCTACATTATTTACATATATCACTATCTTTGGTCCTTCAAATATTATCCTATTTATATCCTTTGATTGGAATTCCTTTAATAATTCTTCCTTAACATTCATCATAAATAATGTAAATACCTTCTATAATTAATTATAAAATTTAAAAAATTATTTTTTCTGTAATTCTTCCTTTACCTCATAAAGTTCTTTCTTCAATCCCTCTCTTGTTAATGTCCATATTTCAATACCATATCCAGATCCCAAATCCCTTTTTATAGCTGCCAATATTGCTTTTTTTGCTAATTCTTTTGCTTCTTCTTCACTCATATTTTCTTTATATTCTGTTTCTAATACACCTAAAGCAAATACCATTCCAGAACCTGTAGATGTAAAGTTATCAAATTTTTCTAATCCTCCAGCCTCATCTATTGAATATATATTGTAATCATCATTATCTTTTCCAACAATTATAACTTCTGAAAAGAATGGGAACCATTTATAATAGTTCATTAATGTTGATAGAAAACTTGCAGCCTCTTCTGCAGTTGGTTCATTTTTGGATCTTAAATACTTTAATTTTAGATTTGATTGTAATATCTTTACTAAAGCTTGAATATCACCAACCAAACCAGCAGCACCCATTAATATATTATCAGTAATTTGATGTACTTTTTGTGTTTTCTTATGATATACCATCATTCCTGCTGTTGTTTGTCTATCCGATGCAATTAATACTCCATTCTTAAATTTTATTGCAACAATTGTTGTTCCAGATGATTCTGTCATAGTTCTATTATAATGAAATATATTTATAAGCTATTTTTTTACATATTTTTTTATTACTTTTTCTTGGAATGAATTCAATACATAATCTACGTGTTGTTTAATTGCATCAAAACTATTAAATTCACCTTTCAATCCAGGACATACAAATTTTCCATTTTTAAATACATTAAATTTTACTCTATAATTTTCTGATACATCAAATACAACAGTAACAGCTGGAAAAGCTTCTGGATTGTATTGGGAATCTGGTATCTCATCTGCCAATCTTACTATATCTATATTATCATAATCGAATTTTCCATTTACAACAATATTCTGTACCTTTATTTTATAATCTTTTGGAAGTTCTATATCAATCTGTTTAAATAATTCTCTTAATTTTTCCGCAACATATTCTATATCTTCTAATCTTTTTATTCCAGATATATTTATTGTTCCGCTGTTAAATACTAATGCTTTAACATTTTCTTCTTTACTTCCACCGTCTTTTAGTGGTATAATTAATCCGGGAAATGTTTCTGGATCGTATTGAGCATAAGGAATTAGATTTGCGATTTTATCTAATGGCAACTTTACATTAAAATATATTGTAACAACAGCGTTGGAAATATCCCATTTAACCATTTTTAATAAATTTAATAAAAATTTATAAACTATTTAGCTTATAAAATATGCTCATTTCATATATTCTTTCTACACTATTTAGACCTTCATTTGAGTCCTTTATTATTATTACAGTATCTGTATCATTTTCTAAGGTGTCTTTATATTTCTTTATTATATTTAATAACTTTCCATCAGCGTATATTTCTATATTCGCCTTCTGACCTTTCCTTAATTTATTTTCTTTTCTTATATCTTGTAATCTTCTTCTTATTTCCCTATATAACCATTCCTCCTCCAATTCCGGATAATATTTTGTATCAAATCCTAATTTGAAGTCTCCGAAACCCATGTTTACGTATATGAAATTTTCCATAACATTTTCAAATATAACTTCTTTTACATTTAAGTAATCTTTTAATAATTCTACAATATCTTTGTTATCTAAAAGCTTTAATAATGTGCTATTATCCAATTTATATAAATATAACGTCTTCAAAGGTTTTCTTATATTTATATTTAACATATTTCTAAGTTTTAATGCGTTTTCTACAACCCCATTAAATAATTTATATTCTTCTTCAATTTTTTCATCTATATATTCTTCTTCAACTTTTGGTAAATCTTCTAGTATTATTGATTCTCCATTTAAATTATATAAATTCTTTAATTTTTGATAAATATATTCTGATATAAATGGAATTATAATAGATCCAATATTTATTATATTATATAATGATTTATATATTACAAATAATACTTTATCAGGTTCTCTCTTTATTCTTTCTCTTGTAGCTTTTATATAGAATCTTGATAATTCTAATATCATATCTTGTAATATTCTTCCTGCCTTCCATATCAAATAGTTATCTAATGCATTATATATTTCTTTTTTACTTTTTTCTATGAAATGTAACATATATCTATCTTCCCATCTTAAATTTTCTACATTTAATTTTGCAGGATTTATATTATAATATTTAGAATATTCTTCCAAATATGTTGAAATATTTAATAATGTATTTAATACTTGATATTTAACTTTTATATCTTCCCATTTTAATTTTATATCTTCATATGCTTCTACAATAGATCCTAAATAAAGTCTCATTGTATCCGCTCCATATTTATTAATTATATCATATGGGGAAACAACATTTCCTAAAGATTTTGACATTTTCTTTCCATATACATCTAAAACGAATCCACCAACATATACATTTTTATATGGTACATCATTATAATATAATTCACCCATCATTGCTAAAGAATAGAACCATCCCTTAATTTGATCATAATTCTCTGTTATGAAATCTACAGGATATGTATTTGTTGTTATTGTTGCTGAACCAGAATCTACCCATACATCCAATATATCGGGAATTCTTCCCATTTCTTCTCCACAAATTTCACATTTGAATGTAAATTTATCTACATATGGTCTATGTAAATTATAATTATATAGATATATTATCTCATAATCCCTCGATCCAAATGTCCTTACATAATATAGATCGTTTATTTGATTTAGTATATCATATTTAAAATTATTTACAATTATTATAGATTTATCTTCATATTTATTAAATACATCATATAGTTTATTTACATCATTTATTTCATTTTCATAATATATTTTATTTTCTTTAAAATGTCTTGACAATAATTTTTCAGTATAGTCTGTAAACTTTACTATTATTATTATTTCCTTAAATTTATATTCAGTCAATTTTTCCAATTCTTTAACATTTCTAACAAATTTTACATGTCCATTTTTATCAACCCACATAGGTATTGGAATTCCCCAATATCTTTGTCTAGATATTACCCAGTCTGGTGCAGATTTTACAGTATTTATAAATGCATTTTTTGCAGCCTCTGGTATGAAATTAACATTCTCAATATCTAATAATGCCTTTGATTTTATTGAAGATACATTAATGAATATTTGTTCTGGAGATCTAACAATTACTCTATTTCTACATCTCCAACATATTGGATAATCATGTTCATACCATTCAAAATATACCAAAGCTTTTTTCTTTAATACTTCTAATATAAATTTATAATCATCTTTCTTTGCAATCCATCCTTCAAAATATTTTATATCTAGAATATTTCCGGTCTCATCTGTTGTATTAAATGGAAGGACATTATATTTTTTACCAACTTCATAATCTTCAAAACCACAACCTGGAGCTGAATGGACCAAACCAGTACCTTCCTGCGTATTTACATATTCTTTTGATAGCCAAACTCTAAATACACCACTTCTTTCAGATTTAAGTTTTTCTATATAATCCTTTAATTCATCATAGAATAAAGGTTCATATTCTTTAAATTCTAAGTCTTTTCCATAAAATTCATCTATTATTTCATATTCAATATTTAATTTACTTATTAATTTTTCTAATATATCTTTTGCAACAATCCAATATTCATAATCATTTTCTCTCTTAATGTTCATTTTTATAATTTTATGATTATTATAATCTAGTTCTAATTCTTCAACATAAATTTTTGGAACTTTTATTTTTACATATTTTATTTCAGGATTTATCATAATACCTAAATTATATAATAATGTCCAGGGGGTTGTTGTCCAAATTATATAATACGAATTTCCCATATCTTTTGATTTAAGTTTTACATAAATTGCATTTGATATTTCTTTTTTATATAAAGGATCTTCATATCCCAAATCTATTTCTTGTTTTGATAATGATGTTTGACAATGAGGACACCACCAAACAGGTTTCTTTTCTTTATATATTAATTTATTTTCATAACCCTTTGCCAAAGCTTCCCATACCCTTTCAATAAATTCATTTTTAATCGGTAAATATGGGTTATCTATATCTTGCCAATGTGCCATATCTTCATAGAATTTTGTAAATTCATTCATTGATCCATATGCAAAATTAAAGCATTCTTTAATAAATTTATCAACACCAATTTTCTCTATTTCTCTTTTATCTCTAATTTTCATATTTTCCTCAACCTTTACTTCAATTGGTAATCCATGCATATCAAAACCAGCCTGATTCCATACATTAAATCCTTTCTTTTGATAATATCTTAATACAATATCTTTAATTGTTCTATTATAAGCATGTCCCATATGTGGAGAACCAGTTGTATATGGTGGACCCTCTAAGAATATATATCTTTTATTTTTCTCATTCTTTAAAATCCATTTTTCATATATATAATTTTCCTTCCAGAATTTCTTTATCTCTTCTTCTATATTTCTATTCCAATTCATGTTCATAGATCCGATATTCTACCATAAATTTATATATTTAAAATAAAGTATATAAGATATTTTCTTATAATAATGATTATGATAAAAATAAATAGAATGAATATGATAATATTTGGGATAATAATTTTGTTGGGAATTCTAACTTATGTATTAACTCATTCAAAAACTATATCAATAATACCATTTATAATGGGAATATTTTATTTACTTGAAAGTAATGAATCTAAATAAATAAAAATATTTTATTAAAATATTTTGAAATGGAAAATGAAAAAGAAAAAACTGAAGAAAATAAAGAAAAGGAAGAATGGAAATTTAATCTTAGTTTAGAGAAATCAATAATAATAGGGCTTGTAATATTGGCAATATCAATAATTTTGGGAGCTTATATTATAGCTAATTCAATATCGAATATAAAAGTATATGGATCATCTAGTAGTTCTTCAAATGAATTGCAAACATACTTACAAACACTACCACAGGCACCATTGCCAAATATTACAAATATAGATCCAGTATATGGAAATCCAGATAATACAAATGTTGTTGTATATGAATTTTCAGATTATGCGTGTCCATATTGTGATCTATTTTATTTACAAACATTTCCACAAATTTTACAAAATTATATAGATAATGGAAAAATAGCATGGGTATATATAAATTTCCCATTATATCAAATACATCCATATGCAAATATAACATCACAATATTTAACATGTGTATATACATTATATGGATTTAATACATGGGAAGAATTTGCAAATTGGGGTTGGTATAATCAACAGCAAAATATATCATGGAATACTTTCTCAAGTCAGCAAGATGTATATAACGTATTTAATAAAGAGGCTCAGGCTTTGGGATTAAATGTTAATGAAATAGATTCATGTGTAAATAGTTCAGAATATTATTATCAAATATATAATGAAGAAAATTATGACGCAAGTGAATATGGAATTGGAGGAACCCCAACATTTATAATAGCTGTAAAGACATCATCAATTACATTTCAAACAGTCCAGCAAGTTAACAATGTATTAAATCAGTTAAAACAATATGGATTAAGTCCTTCAGTATACACAACACCAGATCATAGCTATATAATGTTTGAGTTTGCAGGGGCTTTACCATATAATTTCTTCAATAGTGTATTACAACCTTTAGTATCTGGCTGAATTATATATAAATTTTTTTATAAATATAATCTTAAATGGCAAGAGAAAAACCACATATTAATTTGGTAGTAGTAGGGCATGTAGATAATGGAAAATCAACATTAGTAGGAAGGCTAATGGTATCTTTGAATTTAATAGATCAGAAACTATTAGAAGAATTAAAGAATTTAGCAAAGGAATTCGGAAAGGAAACAGACTATTTGGCATTCTTATTGGATAGATCGGTAGAAGAAAGAAAGAGAGGATTAACAATCGATGTAGCTGCAATTAAAATACCCGCAAAGAAATATGCATTAACAATATTGGATGCTCCAGGTCATAGAGACTTTATAAAGAACATGATTAGCGGTACTGCACAATCTGATGCAGCAGTATTAGTTATTTCTGCGGCACCAGGTGAAGCAGAAACATCACTAAGTCCAGAAGGACAGGGAAGAGAACATTTATTATTATTAAGAACATTAGGAATTCCACAAATTATTGTTGCAGTATCAAAAATGGATGCTGTAAATTATGATCAAAAAAGATATGAGCAGGTAAAGAATATGGTATTAACATTAGCAAAACAGGTTGGTTATAATGAAAAACAAATAAAGGCAATTGTTCCAATAGCTGCATTCTTATCAGATGAAAATGTAACACAAAAATCACAGAAAATGCCATGGTATACTGGTCCAACAATATATGAAGCATTTGATATATTGGATGAACCTCCAAGATTGATAGATAAACCCCTAAGAATCCCAATTGGAGATGTATATAATATTAAAGGTGTAGGACTTGTACCAACTGGAAAGGTAGAATCTGGAAGATTAAAACCAAACGATAAAGTAATATTCTTGCCATCAAGGAAACCAAATGGTGTTGTAGGTGAAGTAAAATCTATAGAAATGCATCATGAAAAATTAGATGAAGCATTACCAGGAGATAATATTGGATTTAATGTTAAGGGACCGGAAGGTGGTGATATATTAAGGGGAGATGTATGTGGAAAAATGGGAGAACCATTACCAAAATTGGCAGAAGAATTTACTGCAAGAATTTATGTACTATACCACCCATCTGCAATTGCTGTTGGATATACACCAGTAATACATATACATACTGCAGTAGTAGCATGTAAAATTGCAGAAATACAATCAAAGATAGATCCAAGAACCGGACAGGAAGTTGAAAAGAATCCACAATTCTTAAAGACTGGAGATGCAGCAATTGTAAAGTTTGTACCAACAAAACCAGTAGTAGTAGAGAAATTCGAAGATTTCCCAAATACATCTTTGGGAAGATTTGCAATTAGAGATATGAATAAAACAATTGGAATTGGACAGGTATTAAGCGTAAAAGAAAAACAAATACAAATAAAGTAATTTTTTAATTTTATTTTAATTCATATTCTCAGATAATAACCTATAAGCTTAAACTTATCTATTAACGATTAATTAAAGTAAAGAGAGGGTAAAGTTGATGAAAGTTTATTGACTATGGCTTTG
>Ga0081529_121867_pt1 | contig 13300 bp, 17 predicted proteins | sample EchGeymetagenome_FD_71012 | JGI IMG/M metagenome (GOLD analysis project Ga0081529, IMG submission 71012) | Ferrous microbial mat and aquatic microbial communities from Echinus Geyser, Yellowstone National Park, USA - transect B T=78-80 C v2... ...
CCGCGTAGTATACAACACCAAAACGTGGGAACAAGTCCTGATGTAATTAGTGTTTTTATATTTTAACCGTTCAACATGACTTATGGACGAGTATGAAATCGTGGAGTTAGTGAAAGACAGGTATAGGACGGGATCAATTAAAGAAGTTCATAATTTTTTATTAAATGATATGACTATTATTTCGGAGAAATCGTTTAAACGCTCATATAAACATAATCCATCCATAAGCAAACAAGTTACAGGATATGTTTTTAATAATAGTACTAGCTTTGTATCCTTTTTAGAGTTCCCAACGCTCGAATGGTACATTATATTGGATGCTTACCTCCATAAGATAGGTTACGTGATTAGAGGATATAGTCCGTTCGGTCCAGCCCCACTGCCCAATTTGAAGTATATTATATATTGCGTTACGGGTGATACGCGATATGAATTCCAAGATAGATTAGTCATAGAACTCGTTGACCTGGACGTGGTAACTAATAACCTTAACCTACCTAAGATTATGTCCTCTGTGTTGGGTCCTAAATTACTTAGCGAGAATAACATTATTGAAGATGATGAGCGTAACGAAATAGACGAACGGATGCGTAGCCAAAAACTCTTCGCTGGCCACATGTGGTATGATGCTGAACTTATCGCGTTTCGATATTTCGATGATAATAAACGTGATCTATCAAAAGAGGTCTTTAAGATATCCGAGGCTTATGAACGTATATTTAGACCCTACCGCGTAGTATACAACACCAAAACGTGGCAACCAGTCCTGGTCTAATTAGTGTTTTTATATTTTAACCGTTCAAGATGACTTATGGATGAGTATCAGATCGTGGAGTTAGTGAAAGACGGGTATAGGACTGGATCAATTAAAGCAGATCATAATTTATTATTAAATGATTTAACTATTATCTCGGAGAAATCGTATAAACGTTCATATGAACACAATCCATCCATAAGCAAACAAGTTATAGGATATGTTAATAATGATATAACTTACCATGTATACATTTTAGAGTTTCCAGCGTTTAGATGGTACTTTATATCGGATGCTTACCTCTATAAGAAAGGTTACGTAATTAGAGAATATAGTCCGTTCGGTCGAGCTCCACTACCCAATTTGAAGTATATTATAGATTGTATTGAGAGTAGTACTGAATACGAATTCAAAGATAGATTAGTCATAGAACTCGTTGACCTGGACGTCGTAGCCAAAAACCTCAATCTCGCTAAGATCGTATCCTCGGTGTTGGGTCCTAAGTTACATAGTGAAAATGAGATGATTGAAGATGAGGTTTACGAAATAAGGAAACGGATGCTTAGGCAAAAACTCTTCGCTGGCCACACGTGGAAGGACGCTCAGGATATAGTGTTTGAATATTTTGATAAAAATAAATGTGAACTATCAAAAGAGGTATTTAAGATATCAGTGGCTTATCAAAAGGTTTTCAGACCCTATCGCGTAGTATACAACACCAAAACGTGGGAACAAGTCCTGATGTAATTAGTGTTTTTATATTTTAACCGTTCAAGATGACTTATGGATGAGTATGAAATCGTGGAGTTAGTGAAAGACGGGTATAGGACGGGATCACTTGAAGGAGATCATTATTTTTTATTAAATGATAGAACTATTATCTGGGACGGATCATATAAATACTCACGTCTACGCAATCCATCCATAAGCAAACAAGTTATAGGAGAGGTTAATCGTCATAAAACTGAGTATGTATCCATTTTAGAGTTCCCATTGCTCCAATGGGACTCTATATCATTTGATTATCTCCATAAGAAAGGTTACGTGATTAGACTATATAGTACGTTCGGTCCAGGTTTACTGCCAAATTTGCAGTATATTATTTATTGTGTTACAAATATTTCAGGTATTACGGGTAGTACGGGATACGAATTCCAAGATAGATTAGTCATAGAACTCGTTGACCTGGACGTCGTAGCCAACAACCTCAACCTCCCTAAGATCATGGTTTCGGTGTTGGGTTCTAAATTACTTAGCGAAAATAATATGATTGAACCTGATGAGTTTGACGAAATAGAGAAACAGATACTTAGCCAAAAACTCTTCGCTGGCTACACGTGGGATGATGCTAAGAGTATAGTGTTTCGATATTTTGATAAAAATGAACGTGACCTATCAAAAGAGGTCTTGAAGATATCAGAGGCTTATGAACGGGTTTTCAGACCCCGTCGAGTAGTATACGACACAAAAACGTGGCAACCAGTCCTGATGTAATAAGTGTTTTTATATTTTAACCGTTCAAGATGACTTATGGACGAGTATGAAATCGTGGAGTTAGTGAAAGACGGGTATAGGACAGGATCAATTAAACAATATCATTATTTTTTATTAAATGATAAAACTATTATCTCGATAGAATCGTATATACACTCATATCAACACAATTCGTCCATAAGCAAACAAGTTACAGGATATGTTTTTAATAATAGTACTATCTTTGTAACCACTTTAGAGTTCCCAACGCTTATCGATTCGGAGTTTATAGTATATGCTTACCTCTATAAGAAAGGTTACTTGATTAGACCATATAGGGCGTTAGGTCCCGCTCCACTACCCAATTTGAAGTATATTATATATTGTATTACGGATGATACGGGATTTACAGGATACGAATTCCAAGATAGATTAGTCATAGAACTAGTTGACCTAGACGTAGTAGCCAACAACCTCAACCTCCCTAAGATCATGTCCATTGTGTTGGGTTCTAAATTACTTAGCGAAAATAAGATGAACGAAGATGAGTTTTACGAAATAAAGAAACAGATGCGTAGCCAAAAACTCTTCGCTGGCCACACGTGGAATGATGCTGAGCATATAGTGCGTCTATATTTTAATGAAAATAAACGTGACCTATCAAATGAGGTCTTGAAGATATCAGAGGCCTATCAACAGGTTTTCAGACCCCGTCGCGTAGTATACGACACAAAAACGTGGCAGCCCGTCCTGCTCTAATTAGTGTTTTTATATTTTAACTGGTGAAGGCGACTTATGGACGAGTATAAAATCGTGGAGCGAGTAAAAGACTGGTATAGAGAAGGAGAGATTGCACGGTATTATCTTTTGCTTAATGGTAACAGGATTAGTTCTATTCCGTCTGCATCGTTCCATGAATCAAACAAACAGGCCCAGATAAGTGAGCGTATAATAGGATTGGTTTATTTGATCGGAATCAATGACGATTCAATAACAACGTTTGAATTTCCAATGTTCGATAATATAATGGACATAGTGGATTTATATATTTATAAAAGAGGCTTTGTTTTACCCGATGAGCCCAACGGATCTTATCCTCTTCCCAACCTGAAATATTATATTTGTGGGGCAAGACATAAAAACAGGCTGGCCGTAGAACTAATTGATCTAGACGTCGTAGGGAACAACCTCAATCTCTTTAAAATCATGTCCTCGGTGTTGGGTGCTAAATTACTTAGCGATGAGATTATTGAAGATGATGACATTGACGAAATAAGGCGACAGGTGCTCATCCAAAAACTCTTTGCTGGCCACACGTTGAATGGTGCTGAGCTTATACTGTCTCGATATTTTTTTGGTAATATACGTGAACTGTCAAAAGAGGTATTCAAGATATCACAGGCTTATCAACAGGTTTTCAGACCCTACCGCATTGTGTATGACATAAAAACGTGGGAACCAGTGGTGATGTAATAAGTGTTTTTATATTTTAACCGTTCAAGATGACTTATGGACGAGTATCAAATCGTGGAGTTAGTTAAAGACAGGTATAGGACAGGATCACTTGAAGCAGTTCATAATTTTTTATTAAATGATACAACTATTATCTCTAATGAATCGTATAAACGCTCATATGAACACAATCCGTCCATAAACAAACAGGTTACAGGATATGTTAATAATGATACAACCGAGTTTGTGTCCGAATTAGAGTTCCCAACGCTTACCAAATGGTATATTATATCGGATGCTTACCTCCATAAGTTAGGTTACGTGATTAGAGGATACAGTCCGTTAGGTTCAGCTGCACTGCCCAATTTAAAGTATATTATACATAGTATTACGAGAAATACGGAACATATGGGTATTACGGGATACGAATTCCAAAATAGATTAGTCATAGAACTCGTTGACCTGGACGTCGTAGCCAACAACCTCAACCTCCCTAAGATCATGGTTTCGGTATTGGGTTCTAAATTACTTAGCGAAAATAATATGATTGATAATGAGCTTTACGAAATAAACGAACAGATGCGTAGCCAAAAACTCTTCGCTGGCCACACGTGGGATGCTGCTAAGGTTATAGTGTATCGATATTTTGATAAAAATTATCGTGAACTGTCAAAAGAGGTATTCAAGATATCACAGGCTTATCAACAGGTTTTCAGACCCTACCGCATTGTATACGACACAAAAACGTGGCAACCAGTCGTGTTCTAATTACTGTTTTTATATTTTAACCGTTCAACATGACTTATGGATGAGTATCAAATCGTGGAGTTAGTTAAAGACAGGTATAGGACTGGATTAATTAAAGTAGTTTATAATTTTTTATTAAACGATAGAACTATTATCTCGGACGAATCGTATGAACGCTTATATGATCACAATCCATCCATAAGCAAGCAAGTTATAGGATATGTTAATAATTATATAACTAGGCTTGTAACCCATTTAGAGTTCCCGATGTTTGTCAATAGGAACTTTATATTGGATGCTTACCTCCATAAGAAAGGTTACATGAGTAGAAGATATAGTGTGTTAGGCCCAGCTCCACTACCCAATTTGAAGTATATTATATATTGTGTTACGAGTGATATGCAATATGAATTGCAAAATAGATTAGTAATAGAACTAGCTGATCTAGACGTCGTATCCAACAACCTCAATCTCTCTAATATCGTGTCCTCGGTATTGGGTCCTAAATTACTTAGCAAAAATGAGATTATTGAAGATGATGAGCTTGACGAAATAAGGAAACGGATGGGTAGCCAAAAACTCTTCGCCGACCACACGTGGGATGCTGAGCTTATAGTACTTCGATATTTTGATAGAGATCAACGTGAACTATCAAAAGAGGTCTTCAAGATATCAGAGGCTTATGAACGTGTATTTAGACCCTACCGCGTAGTATACGACACAAAAACGTGGGAACCCGTTCTGGTCTAATAAGTGTTTTATAATTTAACTGTTCAACATGACTTATGGACGAGTATCAAATCGTTGAGCTAGTGAAAGACAGGTATAGGATGGGATCACTTGAGGCATATCATAATTTTTTATTAAATGATATGACTATTATTTCGGAGAAATCGTTTAAACGCTCATATCAACACAATCCGTCCATAAACAAACAAGTTATAGGATATGTTTATAATTATACAACTAGGTTTGTATCCACTTTAGAGTTCCCAATGCTCGATTGGTACATTATATTGGATGCTTACCTCCATAAGATAGGTTACATGATTAGAAGATATAGTCCGTTAGGTCCCGCTCCACTACCCAATTTGAAGTATATTATACATAGCATTGCGAGTGATACGGGATTTTCAGGTATTACGGCATACGAATTCCAAAATAGATTAGTCATAGAACTCGTTGACCTAGACGTCGTAGTCAACAACCTTAATCTCCCTAATATCGTGTCCTCGGTATTGGGTTCTAAATTACTTAGCGAAAATAACATGATTAAATATGATGACCTTGACAAAATAAAGAAGCAGATGTGTAGCCAAAAACTCTTCGCCGACCATACGTGGGATGATGCTGAGTATATAGTGTCTCGATATTTTGATAAAAATGAACGTGACCTATCGAAAGAGGTATTCAAGATATCCGAGGCCTACGAACAGGTTTTCAGACCCTACCGCATTATGTATGACATCAAAACGTGGGAACCCGTCCTGATGTAATTGATGTTTTTATATTTTAACCGTTCAACGTGACTTATGGATGAGTATCAAATCGTGGAGTTAGTGAAAGACAGGTATAGGACGACATCAATTAGAATATATCATAATTTTTTATTAAATGATAAAACTATTATCTCGGACGAATCATACGAACGCTCATATGAACACAATCCGTCCATAAACAAACAGGTTAAAGGGTATGTTTATGATCATAGAACTAACCTCGTATCCACTTTAGAGTTCCCAACGCTCCAATGGAACTTTATATCGTATGCCTACCTCCATAAGATAGGTTATGTGTTTAGAGGATATAGTCCGTTAGGTCCAGCTCCACTACCCAATTTGAAGTATATTATATATTGTGTTACGAGTAGTACGGAAGATACAGGTATTACGGGATATGAATTCAAAGATAGATTAGTAATAGAACTACTTGACCTAGACGTAGTAGCCAACAACCTCAACCTCCCCAAGATCGTATCCTCGGTGTTAGGCCCTAAATTACTTGGTGAAAATAACATGATTGAAAATGATAAGCTTGTCGAAATAGACAAACAGGTGCGTAGCCAAAAACTCTTCGCCGACCACACGTGGGACGACGCTTACGATATAGTGTATCGATATTTTGATGATAATAAACGTAAACTATCAAAAAAGGTATTCAAGATATCAGTGGCTTATCAACAGGTTTTCAGACCCTACCGCGTAGTATACAACACCAAAACGTGGGAACTAGTCCTGCTCTAATTAGTGTTTTATATTTTAACAGGTCAAGATGACTTATGGACGAGTATCAAATAGTGGAGTTAGTTAAAGACAGGCATAGGGCGGGATCAATTAAAGCAGATTACAATATTTTATTAAATGATACAACTATCATCTCGGACATATCGTATGAACACTTATATCAATACAATCCATACATAAGCAAACGAGTTATAGGATATGTTTATGATTATACAACTATCTTTGTGTCCAATTTAGAGTTCCCAATCCTCCAATGGGACTCTATATCGTCTCCTTACCTCTATAAGAAAGGTTACGTGGTTACAGGAGATAGTTCGTTAGGTCCAGCCCCACTGCCCAATTTGAAGTATATTATATATAGTATTGCGAGTATTACAGGTATTAGGGCACATTACTTCCAAGATAGATTAGTAATAGAACTAGTTGATCTAGACGTGGCAGCCAACAACCTCAACCTCCCTAAGATCGTGTCCTCGGTGTTAGGCCCTAAATTACTTACCAAAAATAATATGATTCAAGATGACGAGGTTCATGAAATAGAGAAACAGATGCGTAGGCAAAAACTGTTCGCTGGCCACACGTGGAAGAACGCTAACCGTATAGTGTATCAATATTATGATGGAAATGATCGTAAACTATCAAAAGAGGTCTTCAAGATATCAGAGTCTTATCAACGGGTTTTCAGACCCTACCGCGTAGTATACAACACCAAAACGTGGGAACAAGTCCTGATGTAATTAGGATTTTTATATTTTAACAGGTCAAGATGACTTATGGACGAGTATCAAATCGTGGAGTTAGTGAAAGATTGGTATAGAGAAGGACACCGTGAATCGGCTTATGTACAGTATTATGTTTTGCTTAACGGTAACAGGATTAGTTTTGTTCCGCCTCCTTCGTTCCATGAATCCAATAAACACGGCCAGATAAGTGATCGTGCAATAGGATCGATCGATCTGTACGAAGTGATACGCAGTAGAATAGAATCGTTTGAATTTCCAATGTTTGATCGTAGCGTGGAAATAGTAGAATTGTATGTCTACAAAAGAGGCTATGTTTTAGTTGATCAGACACACGGACGTTATCCTCTTCCCAACCTGAAATATTTTATTCGTGTGGCAGAATATGAAAACAGGCTGGCCATAGAACTCGTTGACCTGGACGTCGTAGCCAACAACCTCAACCTCCCTAAGATCGTGTCCTCTGTGTTGGGTCCTAAATTACTTAGCGAAAATAACATGATTGGAAATGATAAGCTTGGCGAAATAGACGAACGGATGAGTAGCCAAAAACTCTTCGCTGGCTACACGTGGGATGATGCTAATTTTATAGCGTTTCTATATTTTGGTGGACACGAACGTGAACTATCAAAAGATGTCTTCAAGATATCAGAGGCTTATCAACGTGTTTTCAGACCCCGTCGAGTAGTATATAACACAAAAACGTGGCAACCAGTCCTGATGTAATTAGTGTTTTTATATTTTAACCGTTCAAGATGACTTATGGATGAGTATCAAATCGTGGAGTTGGTGAAAGACAGGTATAGGGCAGGATCAATTAAAGCAACTTATAATTTTTTATTAAATGATATAACTATTATCTCGGAGAAATCGTATAAACGCTCATATAAACATAATCCATCCATAAGCAAACAAGTTACAGGATATGTTTTTCATCATAGAATTAGGTTTATATCCGATTTAGAGTTCCCAACGCTCCAATGGTACGATATACCGTATGCTTACCTTTATAAGATAGGTTACGTGATTATAGGATACAGTCCGTTCAGTCCAGCTCCACTACCCAATTTGAAGTATATTATATATTGTTTTGTGAGCGATACAGAACATATGAGTAGTATGGAATATGAATTCCAAGATAAATTAGTCATAGAACTAGTTGACCTAGACGTCGCAGCCACCAACCTTAACCTTCCTAAGATCGTGTCCTCGGTGTCGGGTGCTAGATTATTTGGTGGGCTTTACGAAATAAACAAACAGGTGCGTAGCCAAAAACTCTTCGCTGGCCACACGTGGGATGATGCTGACGGTATAGTGTTTCGATATTTTGATAAAAATGAACGTAAACTATCAAAAGAGGTCTTGAAGATATCAGAGGCTTATGAACGAGTTTTCAGGCCCTACCGCGTAGTATATAATACCAAAATGTGGCAACCAGTGGTGTTCTAATTAGTGTTTTTATATTTTAACAGATCAAGATGACTTATGGACGAGTATCAAATCGTGGAGTTAGTGAAAGACAGGTATAGGACTGGATCAATTAAAGCACATAATAATTTTTTATTAAATGATATGACTATTATTTCGAGTGAATCGTATAGACGCTCATATGAACACAATCCGTCCATAAGCAAACAAGTTATAGGATATATTTATAATTATACAACTAACCTTGTATCCGAATTAGAGTTCCCAACGCTTATCAATTGGTACATTATACGGCAGGCTTACCTTCATAAGAAAGGTTGCATGATTAGAGGACTACGTTCGTTAGGTCCCGCTCCACTACCCAATTTGAAGTATATTATATATTGCGTTACGAGAAGTATGGAAGAAAAGAGTAGTACGGGATACGAATTCAAAGATAGATTAGTCATAGAACTACTTGACCTAGACGTAGTAGCCAACAACCTCAACCTCCCTAAGATCATGTCCTCTGTGTTGGGTTCTAAATTACTTAGCGAAAATAATATGATTGAAGATGACGAGAGTGTCGAAATAGGCAAACAGATGCGTAGCCAAAAACTCTTTGCTGGCCACACGTGGGATGATGCTGACGATATAGTGTTTCGATATTTTGATAAAAATGAACGTGACCTATCAAAAGAGGTCTTGAAGATATCAGAGGTCTATCAACGGGTTTTCAGACCCTACCGCGTAGTATATAACACCAAAACATGGCAACCCGTCCTGCTCTAATTAGGATTTTTATATTTTAACTGGTGAAGACGACTTATGGACGAGTATCAAATCGTGGAGCGAGTGAAAGAATGGTACAGGATGACATCAATTAAAGCAGATGATAATTTTTTATTAAATGATAGAACTATTATTTCTATCGAATCGTATGAACACTCATATCAACACACTCCATCCATAAGCAAACAAGTTATAGGATATATTTATAATGATAGTACTAACGTTGTATCCGAATTAAAGTTCCCAATGCTTAAATGGGAGTTTATATTGGATGCTTACCTCTATAAGAAAGGTTACGTGATTACAGATTATGGTCCGTTCAGTCCAGCCCCACTACCCAATTTGAAGTATATTATATATTGTGTTACGAGTTATACTCAACATGAATTCCAAAATAGATTAGTCATAGAACTCGTTGACCTAGACGTCGTAGCAGACAACATTAACCTCTCTAACATCGTGTGGTCGGTGTTGGGTGCTAAATTACTTAGGAAAAATAAGATAATTAAATATGCTGAGCTTAACGATATAAAATATCGGTTGTATAGGGAAAAACTCTTCGCTGGCCACAGCTGGGGTGTTGCTGAGCTTATAGTGCATCGATATTTTGATGAAAATAAACGTAAACTATCAAAAGAGGTCTTGAAGATATCACAAGTTTATCAACAGGTTTTCAGACCCTATCGCGTAGTATACAACACCAAAACGTGGGAACAAGTCCTGATGTAATAAGTGTTTTTATATTTTAACCGTTCAACATGATTTATGGACGAGTATCAAATCGTGGAGTTAGTGAAAGACAGGTATAGGATGGGCTTAATTAAAGCAGAATATAATTTATTATTAAATGATAGGACTATTATCTCGGAGAAATCGTATGAACGCTCATATCAACACACTCCATCCATAAGCAAACAAGTTATAGGATATGTTGAAAATAATACAACCGAATTTGTATCCAATTTAGAGTTCCCATCGCTCCGATGGTACAATATACTGTATGCTTACCTCCATAAGATAGGTTACGTGCTTAGTGGATATAGTCCGTTAGGTTCAGCTGCACTGCCCAATTTAAAGTATTATATATATTGTATTACGAGTAAAATCAAAGATATGAGTAGTACGGGATATAAATTCAAAGATAGATTAGTCATAGAACTAATTGACCTAGACGTGGTAGCCAACAACCTTAATCTCCCTAAGGTCATGGTTTCGGTGTTGGGTTCTAAATTACTTAGCGAAAATAACATGATTGAGCGTGACGAGTTTTACGAAATAGAAAATCGGACGGGTATGCAAAAACTCTTCGCTGGCCACACGTGGTATGATACTGAGTATATAGTGGGTCTATATTTTGATAGAGATGAACATGAACTATCAAAAGAGGTATTCAAGATATCCGAGGCCTACGAACGGGTTTTCAGACCCTACCGCGTAGTATACGACACAAAAACGTGGCAACCAGTCGTGTTCTGATTAGTGTTTTTATATTTTAACTTGTCAAGATGACTTATGGACGAGTATCAAATCGTGGAGTTAGTGAAAGACTGGTATAGGAGGACATCAATTATACAATATCATAATTTTTTATTAAATGATAAAACTATTATCTCGGCCGTATTGTATGAACGCTCATATCGACACAATCCGTCCATAAACAAACAAGTTATAGGACATGTTTATAATGATATTACTATATTAGTATCCGAATTAGAGTTCCCAATGTTTATTGATTGGGACTTTATACCATATGCTTACCTCTATAAGAAAGGTTGCATGATTAGAGGATATAGTCCGTTAGGCCCAGCTCCACTACCCAATTTGAAGTATAATATATATTGCGTTACGGGTGATACAGAACATATGAGTAGTACGGGATATGATTTCCAAGATAAATTAGTCATAGAACTCGTTGACGTAGACGTGGCAGCCACCAACCTTAACCTCCCTAACATCGTGTCCTCGGTGTTAGGACTCAAATTACTTAGCGGAAATAAGATGATTGAACAAGATGAGCTTGACAAAATAGAGAAACAGATGCGTAGCCAAAAACTCTTCGATGGCCACACGTGGGATGATGCTGAGCGTATAGTATCTCGATATTTTAATAGAAATGAACGTGACCTATCAAATGAGGTCCTGAAGATATCAGAGGCTTATGAACGGGTTTTCAGACCCCGTCGAGTAGTATATAACACCAAAACATGGCAACCCGTTCTAGTCTAATTAGTGTTTATATATTTTAACCGTTCAAGATGACTTATGGACGAGTATCAAATCGTGGAGTTGGTGAAAGACGGGTATAGGACGGGATCAATTAAAGCATTTCATTATTTTTTATTAAATGGTACAACTATTATTTCGGACGAATCGTATAAACGCTCATATAAACATAATCCATCCATAAGCAAACAAGTTACAGGATATGTTGATAATGATAGAACTAGGTTTGTATCCGAATTAGAGTTCCCAACGCTCGAACGGGACTTTATATCGGAGGCTTACCTCTATAAGAAAGGCTTGTTTAGACGAATGAGTTGGTTAGGTCCAGCTCCACTACCCAATTTGAAGTATATTATACAATGTATTACGAGAAGTGTGTCTGAACATAGAGGTATTACGCAATACGAATTCCAAGATAAATTAGTCATAGAACTCGTTGACGTAGACGTGGCAGCCAACAACCTCAACCTCCCTAACATCGTATCCTCGGTATTGGGTCCTAAATTACTTAGTGAAAATAATATGATTAAAGATGATGAGCTTGGCGAGATAGTAGATCGGGTGCATAGCCAAAAACTCTTCGCCGACCGCACGTGGAAGGACGCTCAGGATATAGTGTTTGAATATTTTGATAAAAATAAACGTGAACTATCAAAAGATGTATTCAAGATATCAGTGGCTTATGAACGTGTGTTTAGGCCCTACCGCATTGTGTATGACACCAAAACGTGGGAACCAGTCCTCATGTGATTAGTGTTTTTATATTTTAACCGTTCAAGATGACTTATGGATGAGTATCAAATCGTGGAGTTAGTTAAAGACAGGTATAGGACGGGATCAATTAAATGGTATCGTAATTTTTTATTAAATGATATGACTATTATCTCTGACGAATCGTATGAACGCTCATATGAACATAATCCGTCCATAAACAAACAGGTTACAGGATATGTTTATGTTCGTACAACTAAGTATGCATCCACTTTAGAGTTCCCAACGCTTATCGATTGGGGCATTATATCGTATGCTTACCTCCATAAGATAGGTTACGTGATTAAAGGATATAGTCAGTTAGGTCCAGCCCCACTACCCAATCTGAAGTATATTATATATTGCATTACGAGAAGTATTGAAGATACGGTTATTACGGGATACGAATTAGAAGATAGATTAGTCATAGAACTAGTCGACCTAGACATCGTAGCCAACAACCTCAACCTCCCTAACATCGTATCCTCGGTGTTAGGCCCCAAATTACTTAGCGAAAATAATATGATTGAAGATGATAAGTTTGTCGAAATAGAGAAACAGATGCGTAGCCAAAAACTCTTTGCTGGCCACACGTGGGATGATGCTATGCGTATAGTGCATCTATATTTTGATGAAAATAAACGTAAACTATCAAAAGAGGTCTTTAAGATATCACAGGCTTATGTACGTGTATTCAGACCTTACCGCATTGTCTATAT